>JFJP01041202.1_pt1 | contig 14775 bp, 13 predicted proteins | sample 431651 | NCBI WGS metagenome assembly JFJP01 (sample SAMN02602958, study PRJNA72255) | Microbial mat metagenome, whole genome shotgun sequencing project. | biome: fresh water; feature: sink hole; material: water; isolation source: purple microbial (photo- and chemosynthetic) mats found in...
ATTAGCCCCGACCTTCAGGTCGGGGAAATGAAAACCACAGAAAATTGGGCTTTAGCCCAAAATACCTGCGCCCACAATTTGGGCTAAAGCCCGAAAATGTGTTTTTTTACTTTCCCCGACCTAAAGGTCGGGGCTATTGATTTACAATTATTTATGTTTTTAGTTTGGGTTGCGTTAAATTATTCTTTAAAATTTTTAAACAACCTCTAAGTAGTGAACCAAAATTAATTGTATATTTTGTTTTGCCAAGTGCTTAAAAATAAGCAAATAGCCAAAGGTTTACTCAAAAATAAAATAGCATTGGTGCTTAAAATCTTTATTTTTTTTCTTTGTGTTCTTAGTGCTCTTCTTCGTGTACTTTGTGGTTAATTGGAATAATTATCAACCACAAAGAACACAAAGTTAAATCACAAAGAACACAAAGCTAAAGTATAAACTAATTTTGAAAACTTACTTAAAGTATATTAATAAAACACTATTCACGTTTATTCACTTTCCTTTTCGTTAATGTATTCCAAAATATCAGCGGGCTGGCATTCCAATGCTTTGCAAATAGCCTCTAACGTACTAAATCGTATTGCTTTAGCTTTACCTGTTTTAAGAATAGAAAGGTTAGCCAAGGTTAAATCGACCCTTTGCGAAAGTTCGTTGAGCGACATTTTGCGCCTCGCCATCATAATGTCTAAATTTACTACTATCGGCATAGGGCTTAAACAGTTAAATCGTTTTCGTTCTGAAGTTCTACTCCTTTTGAAAAAATGCTTGCAATCACATAGATTACTGCCGACATTAAAATATAAGCTTGGCTGTCTGCCCAAAACAAGTTCAATTTGTCTATTTCAAAGCCACGATGCACCAAATGTTGGGTGGTTTCTCGTGCCAAGTAACTGATTATTCCTATCGAAAAAGTATAATAACTAATCTTCGTAACTTGGCGAGCAACATAAGTACTAAAGGGCTTCGACAAATCAAGTTTGCCTACCAGCTCAATCACCATATAAAATAGGTGCGCTTTCGAAATAGAAATAACCAAAATAAAACTATACATACCAAAAAAAGCAAACAAACTGCGGTTGTGCAGTTCGCTTAAATTCAATTTTTGATATAAATTTTGAACAACTTCGGGCTTGAAGATACTAAAAATAAAATTGACTACCAACCCACCAGCTTCGATGGACAAACCAACGAAAATAATCCAAGCTACAACATGCAGCGCTTTAAATATAAAATTACTTTTCTTCGACATAATTATAGAAATTTTAAGTTAGAATTATGTGCCAAAGATATAAACTTTTTTATTGATAAACAATAAATATTTATTTATTTTCAATTTTTTATTGAAGTTTAACTTTTAAATCTATTAAGCATTAAATTTTGGAAAATTGACTTTACTTGTTTCTATATTTTAAAATAAAAGAAGTTTCAACCACGAATACACATATTAAAAGCGAATCAATTATCAATTATAAAACATCTATATATTTGAGAAATTGAATATATTTGCTTAACTTGCGCCGTTTTTTTAAACAAACAGTACAGCATACGAAAAACTAAATAGCAATAGAACAGTAAAACAATTAAACCAGTTATATGAAAAAGATATTGATTGCCAATAGAGGCGAAATTGCCTTGAGAGTAATGCGCTCTGCCCGCGAAATGGGAATAAAAACCGTAGCCGTTTATTCCGATGTAGATAGAAATGCGCCTTATGTAAAATATGCCGATGAGGCAGTGCACATTGGAGCTTCGCCCTCATCGCAATCGTACTTGGTGATAGACAAAATCATAGAGGCTTGCAAAAAAACAGAAGCCGACGGTGTACACCCAGGCTATGGCTTTCTTTCGGAAAATGCTGAATTTGCTCGCCGTTTGGCACAAGAAAACATTACGCTTATAGGTCCTACTGCCGAAGCCATGGAAATTATGGGCGACAAACTTTCGGCAAAAGCAGCCGTTAAAAACTACAACATTCCCATGGTTCCGGGCACTGCCGAAGCATTGATTGATGTGGTGGAAGGCAAAGAAATAGCTCGCGCCATAGGTTATCCTATTTTGATAAAAGCCTCTGCCGGCGGCGGTGGAAAAGGTATGCGCGTGGTTGAAAACGAAGAGGAGTTTGAGGCTCAAATGAAAACCGCCATTAGCGAAGCCACCTCAGCGTTTGGCAACGGTGCCGTTTTCATCGAACGCTATGTAGGCTCGCCTCGACACATCGAAATTCAGATACTTGCCGATAAGTACGGAAATATTGTGTATTTGTTTGATAGAGAATGTTCGGTTCAACGAAGACACCAAAAAGTAGTAGAAGAAGCTCCTGCCACCTGTCTTACTCCCGCTTTGCGCAAAGAAATGGGAGAGGCGGCTATAAATGTGGCTCGTTCGTGCAATTATCTGGGTGCTGGAACGGTAGAATTTCTGTACGAAAACGGAAATTATTATTTCTTAGAAATGAATACTCGCTTGCAAGTAGAGCACCCTGTTACTGAATTTATTACTGGAATAGACTTGGTGAAAGAGCAAATAAAAATAGCCATGGGCGAGCCTTTGAGCTTTAAGCAAGAAGATTTGCACATCAACGGGCACGCTATCGAAGTGCGCGTATATGCCGAAAATCCTAAGGAAAACTTTATGCCCGACATAGGAAAATTAGTTACTTACAAAATACCACAAGGCAACGGCGTGCGTTTAGACGATGGTTATTCGGAAGGAATGGACATTCCTATTTACTACGACCCTATGATTTCGAAGCTTATAACTCATGGCAAAGACCGCACGGAAGCCATTGCTCGCATGTTGCGTGCCATTAGCGAATACAAAATAACGGGCTTAACTACAACCTTGGCATTTGGTAAATATGTGATGGAAAACAGTGCGTTTATTTCGGGCAATTACGATACGCATTTTGTGGAGAAACATTTCAATCCTAAAAAACTAGACAACAAGGAAGTGGACAACAGCCAAATAGCTGCTTTGATTGCTAGTAAATTGATAAAAGAAAAAGTGGCAAGTTCGGTAGTAGTATCAGTAGAAAATGCGCATAAGAGTGCTTCAGCTTGGCGCGAAAATCGTTTGAAATAACACAAAAGTAAATCAAACAGCTTTCAAAAATTAAGATTTTCTTTTTTTTGAGAGCTGTTCGTTTTATTTTTTTAGAAAAATAAAAACAATAACCTAGCTAACTACGTCGGGCACTATCAATTTAAAGCCCTTTCCATGCACATTGATTATTTCAATAGCAGGGTCTTGGCTCAAATGCTTGCGAAGTTTGGTGATGTAAACGTCCATGCTGCGGGCATTGAAGTAGTTGTCGTCTATCCAAATGCTGCGAAGTGCAATGTTTCGTTCGAGTACTTCGTTGCGGTTGTGGCAGAGTAGTTTCAATAACTCTGACTCCTTGGTGGTTAGCTTGATAGTTTCGCCGTTAAATTCGAGCAGTTGTTTGTTGGTGTCAAATCGGTAAGCTCCAATGCTAAATTCAGCTTGATTAGTCGAACCTTTGTCGTTGATGCTTCTTCTCAAAACAGCTTCTACACGCACCAAAAGTTCTTCCATACTAAAAGGTTTAGTCAAGTAGTCGTCAGCTCCAATTTTAAAACCTTCCAAAATATCTTCTTTTTGCGACTTGGCAGTTAAGAAAATGATTGGAATTTTGGTATTGAGCACTCTAATATCAGAGGCTAATGCAAAACCGTCTTTCTTAGGCATCATTACGTCTAAAATACAAATATCATAAGTATTTTTGGTGAAACCTTTGTAAGCCATTTCTCCATCTACATACAAATCTGTTTTATAGCCTTTTGCCAAAAGATATTCTTTCAACAGTGTTCCTAGATTTACATCATCTTCAGCTAACAAAACTTTTACTTCTTCCATAAGTTTGTTTAAATTAAAAGAAATTTTTAGAACAACTCACCCTTAAGTGAGTAATAAATTTAAAGTCTTTATTTTATTTTTTAACAGTTGTTTCGTATATAATTTTGAAAGAGAAAACTCAAAAATACCTAATTAATAAGTATTTACAAAAACTATATTTGAAGCCTTTTTTGTTAATTTTGTATTTTACAAATGTAGTATTTTTAGTTGAAAAACACAAAAATATCTATCTTTAAATCAATTAATTTATAAAGTTTTTTTTTTACTACTCGCGTGTATTTTTTTTATCCTCACAAAATCAGATACATCTGCTTGATTATTAGTGAAATAAAACAAACCATTTTGCTTACCTAAAAATATAAAATAATTTTGCTTGAAATTTAGAAAGACGAAAAAAGAATAAATTGATAAGGTAAGGTAATGATTTATGTTTTTTTGGTGGCAATTGATAAGAATTAAGAATCAATGTAAATTAATAAATGAATTGATAATCATTCATTTTTTTTTTAATAGCCCCGACCTTCAGGTTAGAGCTATTGATTTCCCGTTATTTAGTGTTTGAAAGAAAACAGCAGATTTAAGGCATTTTAAAATTTTAAAACCGCAGTTTACCTTTGTAAATGAGGATTTTAAAATTTTAAAATAACGAGGGAAGCTGAGTTTTCTTTCAGACACTTTTTATATTCGTAACTTGGGCTACATTGAATTGAGAATTAAGAGTCAATGTAGCCAAAGTTAAAACAAAACTATCCGCATTTAGAAGTGCCGCAATTGTTGCAAATAAGGCAACCTTCTTGGTAAATTACATTGTCCGAACCACAATTGCTGCATTTGATGCCTTGTTTTGGTTTTGTGCCATCGGGAATGTACTTTTTCAAGGCTCTTTCAACGCCTTTTTTCCAAGTATTGATGGTTTCGCTGCTCAAATTGAGCGACGAAATTAAGTTTATCACATTCATAATAGGCATTTCTTGTCGCAAAACGCCCGAAATGAGCTTGGCATAATTCCAATATTCGGGGTCGAATTGGTGCGAAAGTCCTTCGATGATTACTTGCTGTCCGTATTTTGTTCTATACACAAAGTCGTAACGTTTGCTGCTGTCTTCTTTTTTTATTTTGTGTATTTGTCCTGTGCTTACGTATTTTGGAATGGGCAAGCCGTCCTCGTCGGCACGTCCGGTAAATACTTCGTAAGGCAGCCCATCGCGCAAACCTATAAACGCAATCCATTTTTCGTTGTTGTTGTTGAAGCGCACAATGTCAGCTTCTAATGATTTTGGGCGTTTTTTTACCCTTTCGGTAGTTTCCGTTTTCTCTTCTTTTTTGTTTGAAATAAGAACTCCATCGCGCGAGCCGTCTCTGTAAACGGTTGTGCCTTTGCAGCCGTATTTCCAAGCGGTAATATATAGTTCGCCTACAAGCTCTTGCGAAGCATGGTTGGGCAAATTGACGGTTACACTTATTGAATGATCTACCCACTTTTGAACAGCTCCTTGCATTTTCACTTTTTGTAGCCAATCCACATCGTTGGAGGTGGCTTTGTAGTAAGGCGATTTTTTTACAAGCTCCTCAATTTGTTCGTTCGACGAGAATTTGAGTTGTGTGCTATCGTAGCCGTTCACTTCCATCCATTTTACAAATTGATGGTGAAATACGTTGTATTCTTCCCACGAGTCGCCCACTTCGTCGGTAAAAGAGATGTTTACATCGTTGTCGTTGGGGTTTACTTTTCTTCGGCGACGATATACCGGCATGAAAACTGGTTCTATGCCCGAGGTGGTTTGAGTCATAAGGCTAGTAGTTCCGGTAGGTGCAATGGTAAGCAGGGCAATGTTGCGTCTGCCATATTGCGCCATTTCGTCGTACAGTTTTGGGTCGGCATTTTTGATGCGCAAAACGAACGGGTTGTTTTTTTCCTTTTCGGTGTTGTAAATTACAAAAGCACCACGTTCTTTTGCCATTTTTACCGACGAGCGATACGCTTCAATAGCCAATGTTTTGTGCACTTCAACCGAAAAGTCTATTCCTTGGTCGCTTCCGTAGCGCAAGCCCAAAGCGGCAAGCATATCGCCTTCGGCAGTGATGCCTACTCCTGTGCGGCGTCCGTCTTTTGCTTTGCGCTGAATGTTTTGCCACAATTCGCGTTCCACTCGTTTCACCTCAGCCGATTCGGGGTCGGCATCTATTTTTTGAATGATTGCATCTATTTTTTCAAGTTCGAGGTCAATAATGTCGTCCATGATGCGTTGAGCGTAGCCTACATGTTCTTTGAAAAGCTCAAAATTGAATTTTGCACGCGGAGTAAATGGATTTTCGACATACGAAAGCAAGTTTACTGCCAACAATCGACAACTATCGTGAGGGCAAAGTGGAATTTCGCCGCAAGGATTGGTCGAAACCGTGCGATAACCTTCGTCGGCATACGAGTCGGGCACCGATTCTTTGATTACAGTGTCCCAAAATAAAATTCCGGGTTCGGCTGATTTCCAAGCGTTGTGAACTATTTTTTCCCAAAGACTGTAAGCATCAATTTCTTTGACAACCACAGGGTTTTTAGAATCGACCGGAAATTGCTGAACATATTTTTTGCGTTCAATGACAGCACGCATAAAGTCGTCGTCTATTTTTACCGAAATATTGGCACCGGTAACTTTATTTTGTTCAAGTTTGGCATCAATAAACTTTTCGGCATCGGGGTGTTTTATCGAGATGCTTAGCATAAGTGCGCCACGTCTGCCGTCTTGCGCCACTTCGCGGGTAGAGTTGGAATAACGCTCCATGAAAGGCACTATGCCAGTGGACGTTAATGCACTGTTGTACACGGGGCTGCCCGCCGGACGAATGTGCGAAAGGTCGTGCCCCACGCCGCCACGTCGTTTCATTAATTGCACTTGCTCTTGGTCGGCTTTCATGATACCGCCGTAAGAGTCAGCGGGTTTCTCCTCGCCTATCACAAAGCAATTGGACAAGGAAGCTACCTGATGCACGTTTCCAATTCCTGTCATAGGGCTGCCCGCAGGCACAATGTATTTGAACTTGTGAAGAAGTTCAAACACTTGGTTTTCAGACATCGGATTTGGGTATTTTTGCTCTATGCGTGCTATTTCTTTCGCCAAACGCCTGTGCATGTGGTCGGGCGTTTGTTCGTAAATATTGCCAAACGAATCTTTGAGCGCGTATTTATTTACCCAAACTCTAGCCGCCAACTCGTCGCCTTCAAAATATTCGAGCGATTTTTTGTAAGCCTCATCAAAAGAATAAATCTTTGTTGCTGTTTTATGTGTTGTTTTTGGGTTGGAAGTCATTGTGTCAAAATACATTCTTATTTCTTTATTTATAAAAAATGAGTACTATTTTTTATGTGGTTTATTTAACTATTTATTCTTTAATTGTTTAACTAAATTACAAATTGAATATAAAAATCAATTTTATTTGGTCAAAGCTACTCAAATATACTGGCAATAAAAAAAACAAGAAGGCTCGATAAGTCAAATTGATTGTTGAAAACTTTTTTTGAATAGGCTAATGAAATGTAAATCAAACCAAAAAAAATATGCTTTTTGTTAATAAAATACTAAAATTGATTACGCAAACACCACGAATCTATTTTAATAGCTTTTTATTGATATTCAAACCAATACACCACTTTATTTTAAATTAAAGAGTTTTTTTTTACCAAAAAATTTTCACACAAATACATAAGCTGTTCAATTGAAGAAAGTATAGGCTTTTGCCCAAAAGCTTAGAATATGGCTAAAGTCTAAATGGTTTAGTGATTTTTTTTACAGGACTAAAGGACGGTGCTATTTATTTTAACTTTAGAAACAGACTCTAATTATTGTTGTCAATTTGTTCTTTAAATAATGAGCTCAGTTTAAAAAACGGTTTGAGGTCTATTTTTACAAAATGCCAGAAATCTAATTAGTTATTATATAGTTAGTTGAAAAAGCAGTCTGACCGCTATTTTACTAATAACCGGCGTTTTTAGACTGGACTCATTAATTATTATTATCTCCTGTGGTTCTAAGCGCCTGCATTAATGGTTAAATTAACTCTTTGGTCTTTTCATTTCTATTTGCTTACTAATTTTTAAAATACCTACTATTAGGTATGGTAATACTTATTAAATTGAATTACCTTTGCATCGTTTTAAATTTTAAAATCTTGATAGCTAAAATAGATTTTTTAGAGGTCTGAAAAAAATATTGCAATGAAAAACAAACACATAGTTGCGCTCGATGTTCGTCCTATTCTCAGTTCGGGAACTGACCCGTTTGCTGAAATAATGAAAACCTTAGAAACATTGAGCAGCAATCAAACGCTGTTGATTATAAATACGTTTGAGCCAATTCCGTTGTTGAACAAGCTCAAAAACAAGGGATATTCGTATTTGGTAGAACGCCCAAACTCGGAAGAAGTACATACTTTTGTGAGCAAAATGGACGAAAAGCCAGCAACCGACTTGCCAGAAGCTACTAGCGAAATAGATTTCGACATGGCTTTGAAAACGTTTGAAGGCAAAATGCACGAACTCGATGTGCGTGAGTACGAAATGCCTATGCCTATGGTGCTTATTTTGGAAGAGATAGAAAACCTCAACGAAGGTCATGCCCTTTTTGTGCACCACAAACGATTGCCTCAATATCTTTTGCCAGAACTCGAAGTCAGAGGCTTTGCCCTTGCCAAAAAAGAAATTGACTCCAGCAACATGAAACTTATTATTTTCAAAAAACTATAATTCTATGGTTAAATTGTTAAATTGTTAAATTGTTAAATTGTTAGTAAAAAAACATTTACATTTTTAATTCTTAATTCTTAATTTTTAATTTTTAATTAAATAAAATTCCTAATTAATATAAATGAATGCAGGTTTGAGTACTAAAAATGCACCACACCCGAGTGTAGTGGTGCCACATTATGCCTTTGGAGCGATTGCTTTTCTGGTAGCATCTGTTTTGTTGTATTTTGCTTCCGAACAAATTGCTTATTCTTTTGTAGGTCCACATGCTTTGGGCATTGTGCACATATTGGTGTTGGGCTGGATAAGCATGATTATTTTTGGAGCACTTTATCAATTAATTCCGGTAGTGATGGAAGTAAAACTATACAGCGAAAAGCTGGCTTACACTAGTTTTGGTTTGCTAGCAATAGGCACTATTTTACTTTCGTTTACTTTTTGGCAAAACTACATAGCACACAACCCCTTGGTTGATGCAGGTGGAACATTTGTATTGCTTTCGGTTGTTTTATTTGCCTTCAATGCGTTAAAAAGTGCAGCCAAGACTGAGCAAAAAACCATAGAAAATCGGTTTATTATCAATTCAATTATTTGGCTTACGCTTACCGTGTTTCTAGGTATTTTCATAATTATCAATGCTAAAGTTGGAATTATAAGCCAAACCAACATCGATTTGCTCAAAATTCATGCACTTTGGGGAGTTTTGGGTTGGTTCGTATTTTTGGTTATAGGTGTTTCCAGTAAGTTATTGCCTATGTTTTTCATAGCTCATAATTTGAAGGTGAAATACCTCCATCTGTCCTATTACTTTAGCAATGTTGGACTGGTGTTGCTATCGGTAAGCTTTTTTCTTAATTGGAATGCTTGGATAAAAGAATTGCTTGCGTTGCCTATTATTCTGGGTATTTTCTTCTTTGTGCGTTACAATTACGATGCTTACAAGGCTCGTTTGCGGCGCAAGCTCGATGTAGGAATGAAACTATCTGTGTTGGCATTTTTATTTTTGATATTGACCTTACTTACAGGAGTATTGGCATTAATAAACTTCGACATGTTAAGTTCTTTTCAATCTTCGATAACAAGCATTTATGGAGCCAGCCTTATTTTAGGTTTCTTTACTTCGCTCATACTGGGGCAAATGTACAAAACGTTGCCGTTTATAGTGTGGTTGCAAAAATACCAAAGCAAAGTGGGCAAATTTAAAACGCCTATGCCTGCCGATATGTATTCAGAAAAAGTAGCTCATGCTCACTATTACAGCTACATAGTGGCGATTGTGCTTTTGATGGTTGGTTTTTTGGTACAAATGCCAATACTAATCAAACTTAGTTCTATTGCCTTCACTCTTACGGCTTTGCTTTTTGTTTACAACACGTTTGTTATTATCTTCCACAAACAAAAACTAGAAGAAATAGTACGCAAGAAAAAATGAAGAATGAAGAATGAAAAATGAAGAATGAAATAATTCTTAATTCAGTCATCGTATCAATATTGCGGGCTATATTTTAACACAAGACTCTTTAGGATTAGACCACATTCGTTTTATTAAATCCTTAACTAAACGATATTGATTCTTAATTCTTAATTCACAACTCTTTTTTAGATACAAAACTAAAAACTTAAAAATATGTTAGATAATTTATCGACAACCGAACTCGAAATACTCGAAGAGATTAAACTAGTCATTGACCCCGAAGTGGAAATCAATGTGGTAGATTTGGGATTAATTTACAAAATAAAGCACAACGAAGCTGAAAAAGAAATAGATATAGATGCAACGCTCTCGGCACGAGGCTGTCCGGTAGGAGATACTATTTTGATGCAAATAGAAACCGTAGTGCAAGAAGCATTTCCGGGCTATACCGTAAATGTAGAACTCGTTTGGGAACCACGTTGGACTCCCGAAATGATTACCGCCGAGGGGAAAGCTGCACTTAATCGGTAAAAAAAAGAATATCGAAAAAAAAATAAAACTATGTTTTTCAATGAATTATATTCTTATTGTAGAAAACATTGTTGTCTTTTTGTATTATATTAACAATAAATAATAAATAATTTAGTTTATGTAAGTGTAAAATAAATAGTGTAACTTTAATAAAAAAAATCATGAAAAAGATAACAACTTTACTTATGGCTTTATTAGCCGTATTATTTTTTACAACTTCGTGCGAAAAAGAGGAGGTTGAAGTACCCATAAAAGTGCTAGTATTGGGTGCCGATTCGCCAGAATGGATAGCCGACGTACAGTCTAAAATTAAAGGCACTGGTCTTTTTGAGGCAGTAGATACATTTTGTTTGGAAAACAGAACGCCTACACTTGCCCAATTGCAAGCGTATGATGCGGTTTTTTTATTTACCGACGATGATGCTAAAGATGCAGTAGCTACCGGTAATGCTTTGGCTTCGTATATCGAAGGCGGTGGTGGAGTAGTCGATGCTGTTTTTACAGGCAATTATCCTATCGAAGGTAATTATACTCAATACTCGTTATATACCAATTCCGACCAAACATCCGGCGCAGTAAGAACCTTAGGTGCAATTGCTAATGTAGAACACGAGTTGGTAAAAGGTATTTTGAGTTTCAATGGTGGAACTGCGTCTTATTACAATAGTGGTGGAACATTAGCAGCAGGCACAACTATACTTGCCAAATACGATAACGACGCTCCGTTTATTGTTTACAAAGAAAACGTAGGCGTTAAAAAAGCAAGAAGAGTATTTTTGAACTTCTTCCCTCCTTCAAAAGATGTAAGAGAAGACCTTTGGGATCCAACAACTGATGGTGCTAAAATTATGGGTGGCGCACTTGTATGGGTGGCAAACAATTAGTTATTATAAATATATGACATTTGATTAAATGTCAGAGAGCCAAACCTGTCAGATTTTCAAAACCTGACAGGTTTTTTTTATTTTGGCAACATTGATTGCTAATTCATTAAAACCTTAGCCCGTAATGTGCACTCTAATTGCTTTTGCAATAGGGAACTTGTCGAAGGTTTCTTGTATGCAATATTTAAAAAAATTGAACTGTCTGCCGTATATTTCCATGCTTATAGTTCCTTCTATTGAGAGCATTATAGAAGAGTAAGCAATTTTAGCATAAGGGTTGAAAGGCTTGTCGAAATACAAAAACTCACTTTCGGCATAACCATCGAGTTGAAACTCTTCGTAACTTTTCATCGAAGCAATTTTGAGCCAAGTGGCTGGTTCGGCTTTTTTCAGTTCTTCAAGAGCCGCCTTGTATCCTGTACTGTCGTTGGGGTAAAGCGCAGGGTAAAACTTCTCTAAGAATGGGATAAGTTGTTTTTCGAGAATTTCGGGTTTTAGCTTGAAAACATAATTGTCGTTTATTTCAATAAAATCATAAATAGACGATTCAAAGTGAAATTTCGCACTCATTTTATCCACCAAATCCTCTTTTGAAATATTGTGTTCCTGTAATTTTTTCTTTGAAGTACTGCATTCAGTTACTAAACCAATAGCAAGATATTGTCCCATAATATGTTTTTTAATTAATTTTTTTGTACCACTACTACTTTCATTTTACAATTTATGCTGTTAAATTAAGCCAGTCAAGGGTTTTAAACCCTTGACTGGCTATTTTACAAATAACCTTAACTTTGGCGACATTGTTTTAGTTATTTCTAAAAGAAGAAGAGTTGATGGTTGTTACCTTTTTTGGATTTGTTTGTAAGGAAACTGCTATAAATTGTTTTTTTCAAGGTGTTCTTTAACTTTAAACACTAGTTTACATTAGAAGCTATGGTTTTAAAATCAAAATAGACCTAAAAAATCTAGTTTTTTTAAGCACTTGCCAAAACAAAAAGACAATTAATTTTGGTTCGCTACTTAATAAGCCCGAATCAAAATATAATCCCTCAAAGGTAAGTATTTTTTTTTGAAAAAACAAGTAAATTCGCAAATATCTTGTTAAACGGTTGTAATGTTAAATAGTTATGAGGTTTTTTTACATTACAGTCTTTAGAACTAATACATTACAAAGTAGCCGAAAGAAAACAAACGCATTGAACGCTTTTTCAACGAGTATAAGCCCCCTACTCCTATATAGTGTTTGAAAGAACGCAAAATCGGTTCGACCGGCTTGTCCGGTCTGTCCGATGATTTGCTAACAGCCTAACCGACAGACCGACAAGTCGGTCGAACGGTTTTTTGAAGACCACATTGCCAAAGTTATCCATTCTTTTCCATTGTTTGGAGCAAATTGCGCTACGTGGTTTGTGAAGGCTGGCAGGAGCAGTTTCTGCCTCACTTCCTTACTCGATTAAAGGCAGTTTTTTGTTTACATTGTTCAATTTTATTTAGTCCGTTAATTTTCTCATTATCCATTCTAATGGTCCTGATTTTTTATATTTTGTCCAAACAACAGCAAAGATAACGCATAAAATGCTGAAAAATATGGCATAAGGCAAAGTAAAGTCAATTGGATATTTTCCCATTTTTGAGGGATTCATTTCGTCAATTATTCCCATACCAATTATGACGTGTGCCAAATAAAATGTCAAAGCCAGTTGCCCTGTTTTGTGAAGTGCCTGAACCAGAAAATTTGTTTCATATTTACCGCAAACTAAGATGCAAAATGAAATTATCATTAATGCAAAACTGCAACCGGTAAGCATATAAATTGGCAAAGGCGGCATGGGTTCTAACCCCAAGATTTGTGTAAATAATTCTTTCGATTGCGGTTGTGCGGCGGATAAAATTTCGATGCTTGAAAATGAAATAATGTTCATTATCAAAAACAGCACAAGACTGAATAAAAAAGTCTTTTTTAAAAATTGGGCATTCATCAAATCTTGTCGTCCAAACCATAGCCCAAGAAACATAAAAGCTAACCAAGGAATTACAGGGTGAAATCCGTTAAAGAATAGGTTTCTAATAAAACCAATGGGTGTCCAAAAGTCTTTGTAGGCTAAAGTTTCAAAATTCCAGGCAGTTTCATAATTAAAAAAGGAAAGTAAACCAGGAAACAGTAAAATCAAAATACCTGTTATTATTAACAGCGTTCTGTTTGAAGCATTAAAAAAAAGTAATAGAATTGACATATAAATTGCATAATAGTGCAAAATATCTGCGGGCCAAATAAGAAAGTACGAAAGTCCTAGAATGAATAAAAAGACACTTCTCTTTAAAATTTGAATTTTACTTTTTTTCAATTTTTCTAAATCGCCGTTCTTGAAAGCAGAGTTTGTCATTAGCGCAATTCCAACACCCGCCAAGGTTACGAATGTTGCAGATGCTTTTCCGTCGAAAAAGCCGGCAAAGTTCTCCATCCATTTTGTGCCCTGCCCGCCAAGAACCAATTTAAAATTAACGATTATCATACCTATGATTGAAATGGCTCTTGCTACATCTATTCCTATTATCCTATTATTCATTGTTGGTCTGTATTGTTGTGGTAAAATTGCCAATAACATTGCTTATGCGCAAAAAAAACCGTATTCGTTGTATTTTTAGAACTACAAAAATACTAAAATTTTCCTATAACAAAAAAAAACAGTCAATATTTCCTTTCGATTTCCTCCTACTCCTATATATAAGGAGGTAAAAAATTTGGTAAAAATAAAAAAAGACCAAACGTAGAGACAAACAATTATGCGTTCGGTTTTTAGGTTAGCAAAATTATTCTGTCGCAAAATTCATTAAACATCAACCATTGAGCTATACCTAGCGTATTCTTTTTTTAGTTCTGAAAAGGGTTTTCCATAATATTCTTTGTATAAATCCACTCCGGCTTCGTTGCTAATTTGAGCAAATTCTTTCTCAAATTCCGGAAAATCTTCCACCTCTACGTATTTATCGCACAGTTTGAATAGTTTGATGATTAGTTCTTTATTTGTCATTTTCCGAGTTGTTAGAGTTGTTTTTTTTGAAATGTTCGTTCCATTTTGCTTCTATTTCTTTTCTTTTTTTTTCTATCTCTTCTTTTGCTTTTTTCAAATCTTGGCTGTTTGTTTCTTTCTTAGTCCATTCTTTTTTGTCTAAATCGTACTTGTTTTGAGTTCCTTTACCGTCCATGTGAACGTGAGGCGGTTCGTGGTCATTGCTATAAAAATGGAATAAATATCCTAGAAATCGAAATAGTTTGGGCATTTGCTTTATTTTTTTTGTTATATGCTTACTTTCAGTTTACAAATTTACAAAAT
>JFJP01012261.1_pt1 | contig 14774 bp, 15 predicted proteins | sample 431651 | NCBI WGS metagenome assembly JFJP01 (sample SAMN02602958, study PRJNA72255) | Microbial mat metagenome, whole genome shotgun sequencing project. | biome: fresh water; feature: sink hole; material: water; isolation source: purple microbial (photo- and chemosynthetic) mats found in...
TGTGGAAGGAATGCACGAACCGAATCCCCGCTGGCTGGGTGATTACCCTCACCGATCTCTCCGACGGGATGCTGGATGCGGCGTGGCGGAATTTGGTTCCGCTGGGACGTAATTTCAAGTTCGAGCAAATGGACGCGCAATCCATTCCGTACGGCGATAAAACATTTGACATGGTCATTGCCAATCACATGCTGTATCATGTCCCAGACCGTGAGAAGGCTTTGTCTGAGATCAAGCGTGTGCTCAAAGATGACGGCTGTTTGATTGCAACGACCGTCGGCAATACTCACATGCAGGAAATGTATCGATTCTTGAACCACGTAAACATCAATGAACGCCCGGGCATGTTTTCCAATCCATTCACGCTTGAAAACGGACTGGAACAATTGCAGAGCGCGTTTTCACAAATAAAGAAATCACAGTATGTTGATAACTTGGAAGTGACAGAAATTGATCCGCTGATCGCGTACATCCGTTCTTCGATTGGCGCAGCAGACCTGTCAGAAGAAAAACTGGACGAGCTAAAAAAAGACCTAACCGCCGTCCTTGAAAAAGAAGGCAAAATTTTCATCACAAAAGACTCTGGCTTGTTTGAAGCCTTGAAATAGGAGAAATTATTATGAATTGGAAAGATCAAGTTGTATTAGTCACAGGCGGAACAGGTTCGTTCGGCAAGAAATTCATCAAGATTTTGCTCGAAGAAAAACAGCCGAAGAAAGTGATTGTCTTCAGCCGCGATGAATTGAAACAGCATGAAATGCAGGTCGGCGGATATAACCAGGAAAACCTGCGTTATTTCATCGGCGATATTCGTGACCGCGAGAGACTTGTGCGCGCCATGCATGGCGTGGATATTGTCGTCCATGCGGCGGCGTTGAAGCAAGTCCCTGCCTGCGAATACAACCCGATGGAAGCGATTAAGACCAATATCATGGGCACGGCAAATGTTGTCGAAGCCGCGCTCGATGCAGGTGTAAAAAAAGTATTGATGGTCAGCACCGATAAAGCTGTCAGTCCGGCCAATCTTTATGGGGCAACCAAACTTGCTGGTGAGAAGTTAACGATTCAAAGCAACGCCTATGCCGGTGGGTCAGCAACCCGCTTCTCGTGCGTCAGGTACGGAAACGTCGTCGGCTCACGCGGATCAATCGTTCCGCTATTCCTCAAACAACGCGCAGGCGGCACGATCACCGTCACCGATGACCGCATGACCCGCTTCTGGCTTTCGCTCGAGCAGGGTGTGCGCTTCGTCATCACTTGCATTGAACAAATGGAAGGCGGCGAAGTTTTCGTCCCCAAGATCCCCAGCACAAAAGTTGTTGACCTTGCGAAAGCCATTGCCCCGAACGCCGAGATCAACATCATCGGCATTCGCCCCGGCGAAAAACTGCACGAGATGCTCATCTCGGAAGACGAAGCGCGTCACACCATCGAACTTGATTCGATGTTCGTGGTGCAGCCTGCCGAAGCCACATGGTTTGGTTATTCGTGGAAAGACAAAGGCAGGGAACTTAAGGAAGGTTATTTTTATTCCAGCGACAACAATGCCGAGTGGCTCGATATTGAAGGCATCAAAAAATATATTGCACCGTTTGAAGAATTGTTCAAGCAAGGCAAACTCGAAGGATAAAAATTATGGCGCGTATTCTGATCACTGGAGCCAGCGGTTTGCTCGGCATTAATCTTGCGATGGAAACCATGAACGCGCATGACATCACCGCAGTCGATCGCGGCAGATTGACCAACGCGCCTTTTAAGATTTTCAATGGCGATTTGTTGAACCCTGGCATTCTGGACGAAGCCCTCGACTCTGCCCACCCGCAATGGCTGATTAACTGCGCGGCGCTGGCGGACCTCGAAGCCTGTGAGGACAACCCAGGCATTGCCCGCCGCCTCAACATTGACCTGCCCGGGCAAATGGCCAAGGCTTGCAAAAAACGCGGCATCTCCTTCGTCCACATCTCAACCGATGCGGTTTTCGATGGCGAGAAAGACGGTTTTTATACCGAGGAAGATGCGCCCAATCCGCTTGGCGTTTATTCGCGGACAAAACTGGCGGGCGAGTATGCTGTGTTTGAAGAGAATAAAAAAGCGATCGTGGCGCGTGTTAATTTTTACGGCTGGAGTTTAAGCGGAAAAAGAAGCCTTGCCGAATTCTTCCACCATAACCTGACCAATCAAAAAAGCATGAGTGGATTTACCGACGTAAAATTCTGCCCAATGCTTGTCAACCACACTGCGCGTACTCTCATAAAAATGCTCCAAAACGATTTGAGCGGCTTGTATCATCTGGTGGGTCCGCAGGCGATGAGCAAATATCAATTCGGCGTGGAGATTGCGCGTAGGTTTGTGTTGAGGGAAGGTGAGATTTCGCCGAAGTCGGTCAATTCTTCCAACCTGACCGCGCGGCGTGCCCACAACTTATGCCTATCTACCCACAAGTTATCCACAGCTTTGAGCGAATCTCTCCCTGAGTTTTCCACAGGTTTGGATGAGTTTTATACCCAATATCAGCAAGGTTATCCACAGAAAATCCGCAGTTATCAACTGTAGTGACAGGTCTTGTACAGGTCTGCGCACAGAGTTATCCACAGCTAAAACCCAGTTATCCACAGATTTTGCCACACTTATCCACAGGATACGCTTCACTATCCACAAAATAGGCTTCGCTATCCACAGAAATGGAGGATTTATGGAAATTAAATTTGGAAAACACACGATCGGATTAAATCACCCCACTTATTTCATTGCAGATATCGCCGCCAATCACGATGGCGATCTTGACCGCGCCAAGGAGCTGATTCGGCTTGCGAAAGAAGCCGGCGCCGATGCGGCAAAGTTCCAAAACTTTGATGCACCGAAGATCGTCTCAGACTACGGATTCAAATCCATGAACGGCGGACAGGTTTCGCATCAAGCCACGTGGAAGAAATCTGTTTTTGAGGTTTACAAGGGCGCGTCCATTCCGTTTGATTGGTCGATGGTTCTGGTTGAGGAATGTAACAAAGTTGGCATTGACTACTTCTCTTCACCCTACGATTTTGAAGCGATTGATTTCCTCGACCAATATGTGGAAGTTTACAAAGCGGGTTCCGGCGAAATTGACTGGCTCGAAGCCCTCGAACGCATGGCGAGCAAAGGCAAGCCGTTCTTCATCGCCACGGGTGCATCCACAATTGGCGAAGTGCAAAAGGCAGTCCATGCCATTTTGAAGATCAACAAGCAACTGGTTTTGATGCAATGCAACACCAATTACACAGCCAGCCCAAATAATTATGACCATTTGCATTTGAATGTTCTCAAAACTTTCGGAACCATGTTCCCCGATGTGATCTTGGGATTATCCGATCACACCCATTCCGTTGCGCCTGTCCTCGGCGCAGTGACTTTGGGCGCGCGCGTCATCGAACGTCACTTCACCGACAGCAATGACCGCGAAGGTCCCGACCATAAGTTTGCGATGAATCCCGAAAACTGGGCGAAGATGGTCGAAGAGACTCGTCTGCTCGAACGCTCGCTTGGTAGTCCCGATAAATTCATTGCAGAGAATGAGCAGGATACACAGGTTGTGCAGCGTCGTTGTCTGCGAGCCGCGCGCGAGATCAAAGCTGGTGCAACTTTCACCCGTGACATGATCGACGTGCTGCGTCCCGCCACCCCAGGCGCGATCAAACCTGACCAGATTCAAAACGTCCTCGGCACCAAGGCGCTGGCAGACATGCCGCTCGGCAAAGAATTGCGCTGGACGGATTTGGGCGCGTAAGAATGTTTACAAGTTGACAGGTTGAAAAGTTAGAACGTTCGAACCTGTCAACTTTGAAAACTTTCCAACATTTTTGTTTATGAAAATTATTTATTTCTCCCTCGGTTACTCCACCCACGATTACCGCTTTCTGAAATCCATTTCGGAGGGCGGGCATGAGGTGTTCTTTGTCCAATTGGAAGGCAACAAACGGCAGGTCGAAGACCGCTCTGAGCCGCCGAATGTTCGGCTGGTTCTGTGGAAAGGCGGACGTGAACCCTTCAAGTGGAGCAACCTCGCGAAGTTGGTTTTTGATTTTCGACGTTTGGTCAAAGAGATTAAGCCAGATCTAATCCATGCCGGACCGATCCAAACCTGCGCGTTCATCGCGGTCTTAAGTGGATTTCGTCCCATCCTCACCATGTCGTGGGGATTTGATTTGATGGATGATGTGCATAAAAATAAATGGTGGGCGTGGGTCACGCGCTACACGTTGAAGCGCTCCACGTTTTTTACGAGTGATGCCAATGTCACACGCGATATGGCTGTGAGCTACGGAATGAATCCCGATAAAACAGTCGTCTTTCCCTGGGGCGTTGACCTTGAGCACTTTAACGTTGAAACGTTTCAACGTTTCAACGTTTCAACGTTTACGCTCTTTTGTAACCGCGCTTGGGAATCCCGCTACGGTGTGGATGTGCTGGCTCGGGCGTTTGTGCAAGTGGCACAGCAAAACGAAAACGTGAATTTGATCCTGCTTGGCGGCGGTTCACTTGGCGGGCAACTGCGCCAGATATTGCAAAGCGGCGGCGTTTTGGATAGGGTCATATTTGGCGGGCAGGTTTCGCAAACCAATTTGCCAGACTGGTATCATAGGGCTGATTTGTATATCTCGCCTTCACACGTGGACGGTTCGTCCGTTTCGTTAATGGAGGCTTTGGCTTGCGGACTGCCCTGTCTGGTCTCTGATATTCCTGCCAACAAGGAATGGGTGGTGGAAGATGAAAACGGCTGGCTGTTCTGCGATGGCGATGCGAATCATTTGGCGGAGAAGATTCTGGCGGCGATCTCTCAAAGGGAGAAACTGCCCGAGATTGGCAGATCAAGCCGCAGGTTGGCAGAGATGCGCGCGGATTGGAAAAAGAATGCCGAAGTGTTGATGAATGTCTATCGAAGTCTCATTTAATTAATATGTCGTTGCGTAGGCGTTCTTGTCCTTCGCCCGAAGCAATCTCCTGCAAAATTTGGAGGTTGCTTCGTCGGGGAGAACGCCCTCCTCGCAACCACATGAGAGGAACATATGCTCACTAAAAAAGATTTGCTTGCTGGGTTTGGAAAAATAAAAATTGAAAACGACACGATCGTTGTGCATACTTCGTATAAATCGCTGGGCGGGGTGGAAGGCGGTGTGGACACGGTGATCGATGCGATGCAGGAGCTGGCGGGGCAGGGCGGCACTGTGATGTTCCCCGCCTTCAATTTTCAATCGTGGACGGAGACGCATTATTTTGACGTGATGGAGACGCCTTCGAAGATGGGCATGATCACCGAGCAGGCGCGCCTCAGACCTAACGCCAAGCGGACTCCGCATCCGATCTATAGTTTCTCCGTTTTGGGCGCGCGTGCTGACGAGTTTTCGAAGACCGAAGATGTCGAAGCCTACGGACCGAACTCTGCGTTTGCGTTGTTCCATAAATTGAATGCAACTTTGATTAGCATTGGACTTGATTTCAATAATACATTTTCCATGCATCATTACATTGAATATAATGCTGGCTGTGACTATCGGCGTGTGAAGGAGTTTGGCGGCATTTACATGGGCTATGACCGCGTGCCGCAGGTCAAAAAGTATTCGATGTTCGTGCGCAATAATGACCGCGTGAAAACTTACATTGTGCCCGGCATGAATGACCTGCTCCACGCGGGCGTGATAAAAGAAATTCAAGTAGGCGGCGCGAAAGTACATCACATGACCGCGAATGAATTTTTTGATAATATGTCTTTGATCGTGCGCGAGCATCCTGAGAAGTTGCATTATATTGAAGAGCCGAAATATTAAGAGGTTAGAGATTGGTAATTAACTAACAAGCGCCCCTGAAATAACTTCAAGGACGCTTGTCGAGGTAATTGTCACCTGCCTCGTAAGAATTTATTTTGCAGAAAAGACGAATCTATTCGCGAGCGCTTTTATAAACAAGCAGGTAAATCAGGGCTCCAATTGAGCCAAGTGCAAGCGTAAGCAAAACCCAGGGCAATGGATTGCGTCCTGCGGCTTTGGCGTCATTCCACATCCAAACCAGAAACAGGGCAAGCGCAATGACCAAGTCTACCAACACCTGTGCGCCGCCATAACTTTGGAACTGTTGCATAAAAATGCCCGCGTAGCCATGTTGCAATACTGCTAATGTGGTTAGAACTAAAAAAGCAATCAAGGTGACAATTAGTACGATTCTTCGCATGATGAACTCCGTATGATTTTATTGTAGCAACTGCTACACATTTATTGTGGTAGGCGCTACAATAAATGTCAAGGACATTAGATTATGGAAAAAACAGAAATAAAAAGACAACTTATCCTAAACGAAATTGCCGACTACCTGCTTGCGTCTGGGATGAAAGATTCCAGCCTGCGCCAATTAGCGGCGGCAATTGGCACAAGCGACCGTATGCTCCTGCATTATTTTTCAGACAAGGAAGAATTGATGAGTGCTGTTCTTAATTTGGTGGCGAGACAGCTAATAGATATGTTGGAGAGCACCCGCTTGAATCAAATGCCCTTTCAGATGCTTCTGCCCTACCTTGCAGGCATGATTAAAGATCCGCATATCCGTCCCTACTTGCGGCTCTGGCTGGAACTGGCAGCCATGTCCACGGCGAGCGAGACCTATCGTTTGATCGCCAGACAAATCTGCGATAGTTTTTACGATTGGATTACTTCGGTTTTGATAGTGGAAAAAGATGAAGAACGCGCGCCGATGGCTGCACTTGCTTTTGCAACCATAGAAGGTTTTGTGCTGCTGGACGCGCTTGGCTATGATGCAAAAGTTGCCATCGCCTTGAAAGGAATTACAATACGATAACCTACAACATGTAGTAACTGGAGTTTTTCATGAAATCATACACATCCCTCAAATCCATTCTTGCAGAGTTCTTCCCGCTGCACCGCACCCTTGCATCTGATGACCACGACAAGACATTGGAAATCATCGGCTCGTACATGCCCGATTCTTCAAACTACACGATCGAAACATATGCGCCGCTTGAACCCGCGTGGACATGGCAGGTGCCTGAGCGTTACGTTGTTCACGAAGCGTATTTGGAAATTGAGGGCGGCGAGCGCGTGGTGGATTTCAAAAACAATCCGCTTCACCTTGTTTCGTATTCTCCGCCTGTTGAGAAAACCATCACCTTCGAAGAACTCCAGCCGCATTTGTATTTCAACGAGAAACGCCCGCACGCCATTCCATGGGTCTTCAAATATTACGACCGCGATTGGGGCTTCTGCCTAGCGAAGAATATTTTCGACAAACTCCCGCGCGATAAAAAATATCGCGTGGTCATCAACTCTGAATTTGTGACCGACCCGAAGCAGGGATTCAAAATGGCGACGGCGGTTGTTCACCCCGAAGGCGGGGCGAGCGCCTCGGCAGGGGAGATCATCGTGCAGGCGCATACCTGTCACCCGGCGCAAGCCAACGATGACGGCGCGGGCGTGGTCAGCACCATTGAGTTGGCGCGCCGACTGGCTGCGAATCCCTTGCCTGCCGGCTCGATGAGCGTCCGCTTTTGGTTTGGACCTGAGACCATCGGCACGATTGTTTATCTTTCGCACAACGAAGAAATTATCCAAAACTTGCGCGGTGGAATCTTCATGGAAATGACGGGCAACAAAAACAAAATTGCCTGGCATCACACACGCCAACACACGCATCTGCTGGATCGAATTACGAATTTCGTCATTAGCAAATCGGCGCATGATGAGCGTGATTTTGCGGCAGCTCCCGCGAACGACGAGCGCGTCATCAATGGACCTGGAGTCAACGTGCCGTGCATCTCGATCAACCGCTGGCCGTACGACGAATATCACACCACCGACGATAACCTCGACATCATCCACGAGGATATGCTCATCGGCGCCGCCGAAACTGCGGAGCAGGTCATTCGTATTTATGCCACCAACTATATCCCGAAGCGCACTTTCCGCGGACCTGTTTTCCTCAGCGGCAATGGTCTCTGGGTCGACTGGCGCGAGAACTGGGCGCTCAACCGCGCCATCGAAAAGATTATGATGCGCTTTGAAGGCGAACATTCCATTTTTGACATTGCAGAACAAGTTGGGCTTGAATATTCAGTGGTGCGCGATTATGTTGAGAAATTCCGCGCGAAGGGATTTATTACGCCATTGCCAATTCCATCTGAAGCTCAAAAGATGTAAAATCTTATTAAGCGTAATTCCTATTTTCAATTCATGGAGGTAAAAAATGGCTACTGTTTATTTGATCTTTGCACTGTTAATTTCGGTTGTTGCCGTGGTTTTTGCTTTGCAGAACACAATGGTGATTACCATTTCCTTTTTGGCTTGGAAAGTGACTGGTTCGCTGTCTCTGGTTTTGCTGGTCACACTCGCGATTGGCGCGGTCATCGGCTTGCTCGTGCTGGCTCCTTCGACGATCAAACATACACTCGCGGCTTCCGGTCACCGCAAACGCATCGGCTTGCTGGAGAAGGAACTTGATGAGCATAAAATCAAAGTCGCTGAATTGCAAAAATCGAATACCACACCAGTGCCCCCGGTTGCATCTCAGCCTATCCTGCAGCCTCAAACGACTCTACCGCTAACATCTCAAACACCCGAAAAAACTTCGTGACACGCGTCGTAGCCATTATTCAGGGGCGCATGAGTTCGTCCCGTTTGCCGGGGAAAATTCTGGCAGACATCGCAGGTCAGCCGATGTTGACGCGTGTCTTCACGCGGACTTCGCGCGCGCAGACTCTCGATGAAGTCATCTTCGCCACGACCACAGACGCATCTGACGACCCCGTAGCGGAGTATTGCGATTTCTCGGGCATTCCCTATACCCGAGGCAGTTTGTTCGACGTGCTTGACCGATATTATCAATCCGCCCTCCAAGCCAAAGCAGATGTCGTCGTCCGCATCACCGCAGATTGCCCCGTGATCGATCCTGCGTTGATCGATGATGTGGTCAATACTTTACTTGAAGATGAATACGATTTTGTCTGCAACCGCCTGCCGCCGCCGTGGAGTCGAACCTATCCGATTGGGCTTGATGTCGAAGCCTGCACGTTCAAGGTGTTGAAAAAAGCGTGGAAGGAAGCCAAAGAACCCCAACACCGCGAACACGCCATGCCCTATTTTTACGAAGGCGTAAAACTGACCACTATCCACCGCACACTATCCACTGGTATTTCCCCGCGCGGATTCAACATTGCCCTGCTTCATCACACCACCGATTTTGGCGATTACCGTTGGACAGTGGATACTCCCGAAGACCTCGAATTCATGCGTCAGGTTTACAGTCGCTTCAATGGGCGCGATGATTTCACCTGGAAGGAAGTTCTTGACCTTGTTCATGACAATCCTGAATTGATGGAAATCAATGCGGGGGTTCAACACAAAACCTTGAAAGATATAGACGAGCGCGCGCTCTAATCTCCAATTACCAATTACTAAACACCCAATTAGTAATTGGTAATTGGCAATTGAAAACCAATGCCACTGATCACTTTTTTCTCCGCCCCCAAACCATTTACCAATCCGCACATTGCGATGATTCAACGCAACGCCATCCGCTCGTGGACTCTGCTGCCTGATGTCGAAGTCATTTTGCTTGGCGAAGAGGATGGACTCGCCGAAGCCGCCGAAGAACTTGGCGTGATGCACATTCCGCATGTGACGCGCAATGAAAGCGGCACGCCGCTGATCTCGTCCATGTTTCAACTTGCCCGCGAAAATAGCAGCAGCGATCTGCTTTGCATCATCAACGCGGATATGATTCTCATGCCCGATTTTGTCGAAGCAGTTTTGGAGTCAAGTAGCTTGCTACTTGACCGCCGACAGCAAGCTGTCGGACTCCAGAAATTTGTCCTCCTCAGCCAGCGTTGGGATTATGACATCGCCGCCCCGCTTGACTTCGCCGCAGGGTGGGAGTTGAGGCTTGGAGAATCTGTCAGAAAACAGAACCAGCTTCACCGTCCGGCGGGCAGCGATTTTTTCCTCTTCCCAAAATCCTGCTATATCGACATCCCCAATTTCATCATCGGTCGCGCGGGTTGGGATAACTGGATGATCTACAAAGCCCGCCGCGAAAACTGGACTGTCATCGATTGCACGCCGTCCGTGATGATCGTGCATCAGAACCACGATTACAGCCACTTGCCGGGCGGAAAATCGCATTACGATCACCCCGACACGAATGAAAATATTCGCCTCGCGGGCGGGCAGGCGAACATCCGCTACACCATTTTGGATTCGACCCATCAATTGCTGGATGATAAACTCGTGCGCCCCAGGATGACATCGCTGCGCTTCATGCGAACCCTTGAGCTGATTCTGCGCGCTATTTTCTTTTTCCTACCCGAAAATATGATCGAGAACGTGGCGCGTCCGAAAAGATGGAAGAAGCGATTTAATAAATTATTTAAGTGAGTCAAAAGTCGAAGATCAAAGGTCATGCGACTTTTGACCTTCGACCTTCGACCAAACCCCGAAACCTGGAACCCGAACCCCAATGAGAAAAGGCCAAAACCCCGCCAAGTTCGTCAAAGATGTTGCCCGCCCCGAGCGGATCACAGTTGCGCTGCTGAATTACATTCCCTTTCTAAGCGGATTCTACGCCGAGACTCTTGATGTGCTGAAAGCCTCGCTCGAATCCATGCGCAAGGATGCGGGCTTGCCGTTTGACCTGATGGTCTTCGACAACGGCTCGTGCGAAGAAGTGCGCGAATATCTTGTCAATGAAAAAGAAGAGGGGCGGATTCAATATTTGATCCTCTCTGAAAAAAACATGGGCAAGGGCGGCGCATGGAATGTGATGCTGACCGGTGCGCCCGGCGAGATCATCGCCTACACCGACGCCGATGTTTTGTTCTCGCCGAACTGGCTTTCACGTTCTGTGGAAATTCTCGAAACCTTTCCGAACGTAGGCATGGTGACTGCGCGTCCGTTCCGTACGCCGCCTGAGTTTTACACCGCCACACAAGATTGGGCGCGAGGCAATGCAACTTTGGATGATGGTCAATTCATTCCATGGCAAACTTTTCTTGAATTCAATCTCTCGCTTGGGCAAACCGAAGAAGAGAATAAAAAAGTGTATGCCGAGACAAAAGATTGGCGCATCCAATACAAAGGCGTAACTGCGCTTGCGGGCGCGTCGCATTGGCAGTTCACTGCGTACAAATCCACGCTTCAGCAATTCCTGCCCTTTGAGATGGACAAGCCCATGGGGCAAGTCCGCCAGTTGGACAGGCGCATGAATGACGCGGGCTTGCTGCGGCTGATGGTCAGCGATCCGCTGGCGATGAATATGTCCAATACGATGGGATATTTGCGCGGAGAGTTGGGCGTGAGTAAAAAGCAAAAAGTAAAAAGTAAGGTCAGCTTGGCGAAACGTGTGTTGGCGATTGGGTTGGTGAAGAAAATTTTGTTGGCGGTGTATAACAAGATTTTCAGTTGGTATTATTCATAAAAATAGCCCGAAGGGCTTTGTAAATTAGCGCGGGGATTTTATCCCCGCGCGATGCTGTAAAAAGCAAATCAGGAGTTCAAAATGACAACTCACAAAGCAGACGTCCTCATCATCGGCGGTGGTTCAATTGGATTGAGCTGCGCGTATTACCTTTTGAAATCGGGGCGCAAGGTAACCATCGTTGACTCAAACGAGGTTGCAAAGGGAAGTTCCGCTGGCAATGCGGGGCATATCGTGCCGAGTCATATCATTCCGCTTGCCGCACCGGGGATCGTGCCCACTGCGTTAGGGTGGATGCTGGACCCGAAGAATAGTCCCTTTGGTATGAAGATCAGTCTCGACCCGAAATATATTTCGTGGCTGCTGCAATTTGCGCTGGCGTGTAATGAAACCAATGTCCAGCGCGCCATTCCGCCGTTGAATAGTCTCGGTCAACTGAGCGCAAAGAATTTTGCTCAAATGATCGCCGAGGAAAAATTCGATTGTCATTATCAGGAAAAGGGCTTGCTCTTTTTATATAAAACCGAAGATGCTTTCGCAGGCGGCAAGCACGAAGCCGACCTGATGCAAAAATATGGCATCCCTGTGGATGTGTTGGACAAGGCGGCGCTGCATCAACGCGAACCTGCCGCGCGGGATGAAATTCTGGGCGGCGTGCATTTCACAGGTGACGCGCACCTCAACCCCGCGCTGTTTTTGAAACTGCTCGCAGATCGTGTCTGCTCGATGGGCGCGGAAATTTTTGAGAATACGCCCGTTACAGGCTTTGATGTGGCAGATGGAAATATCCGCGCTGTGAAAACGGGGGCAGGCGATTTTGAAGCGGATCAAATCGTCCTCGCGGCTGGTGCGTGGACCCCGGCAGTGGCACACGACCTGAGATTAAACATCCCTGTCCAATCGGCGCGCGGATACAGTCTCACCATGTCTGCAACGAAGGTTATGCCGCGCCATGCGCTTATCCTTGGCGAACGCCGCGTGGCAGTCTCGCCGCTGGGAGATTTGCTGCGTCTGACGGGGCGGCTGGAATTAAGCAATCTCGACACGACGGTCAGAACAAAACATATTGCGGGCATCGAGCGCGCCGTGCGTGAATATATTAATCTGGATGAAAAACTTGACATTCACGAAACCTGGGCTGGGTTACGTCCCACCACACCAGACGGGATGCCGATCATCGGGCGTTCGCCGCGCTACAGGAATTTGATCTTCGCTACGGGTCATGCCATGCTTGGGCTGTCGCTTGGGCCAGGCACGGGTCAGGTGGTTGCGGAAATTATCCAAGGCGTAACGCCTGCGTTTGATCTGAGTCCACTGCGGGCGGAGCGGTTCTGGTAAATCCTCATTCATTAATTAAAAAGAGACACTTGCGCTTACGCAAGTGTCTCTTTTTAATTTGGAAAATTTGTAACTACTCAGGTGTCATTGCGAGCCGCCGATCTTGTTCTTTGGCGGCGAAGCAATCTCCGTGTCATTCAGAGCGGATTGTTTCGGGCAAGAACAAGATCGCCCTCGCAATGACATTGGCTTAGTAGTTACGAAAATTTACGAACTTTCGTCCTCATGTGATTCAGGATTGTGCCCCGGCTTCTCTTTGCCCAACTCCAGCGAGCGTTGATACGCCGCCCAAACCGCGCGTGAGATAGCCGTGCGGAAGCCAGCCTTTTCCAAATAATACAGCGCCTCGGCAGAAGTTCCTCCCGGGGATGTGACTTGATTTCGCAAAGTGGCGGGGTGCCGGCTTGCGCCCTGATAATAGGATGCCGAACCTTTGATGGTTTGCAAGACCAATTGCTCGGCAATGCGGCGCGGAAATCCCATGTGAACGCCCGCGTCGATCAGGGCTTCGGTGAAGAGGAAAACATACGCGGGACCCGAACCCGAAAGCGCGGTTGCCATATCCAGATAAGATTCATCCTCCACGAAGACTTCCTCGCCCATGGCGCCGAGAATGGCGCGCGTCATTTTTTGCTGTTCTTCATTCACTTCTTTGGATGCCGCCCAAACCGTGATCCCTTCGCCGATTTGACCTGGCGTGTTCGGCATGGAGCGCACGATGGATTTGTGTTTTAAGCCCGTGCTGATCTTTTTCATGGATGCGCCCGCGATGATCGAAATGACCAGCGCGCCCGGACGAATGCCTTTGAGTCCCTTCATCACTTCGGTCAATCTTTGTGGTTTGACCGAAAGCACAACTACGTCCGCTTCGTGAACTGCGGCGGCGTTATCGGTGGTGACTTTGATGCCGTACTTCATGTGCAAATCTCCGCCGCGTTCTTCGTGCGGACCGGAGGCGGTGATATTTTTCGGGTCGGCCAATTTCTGGCGCAGCAAGCCTGCGATCATGGCTTCTGCCATGACGCCGGGGCCGATGAATGTTATTTTTTTGTTGAGCATGGGGAAACTCCTAAAAGCAAAGGATGAAGGATGAAAGATGAAGGATGAAAAAAGTAAAAAGTGAGAAGTGATGTGGCTTTTATGGAAAATGTGGTATGGGCTTTGCTTGCCAGTGATTTGCAAGTTCAAGGGCTTCTTCTGCGGCAGAATACATTTTCTCTTGAAATTCCTGGGTGTATTGATATTTTACTGCGGCTTCGGCGAACTCGTCTTCGTCAATCAGTTGAGCGGCTTTGGGCGGATACTTTGAAACATCCAACTCGTGGTCTTTGAAACTCATGATGTCATTTTTGAATTCTGGCGGCGAAGCGATGTTGATGTAGATTTCGATCAAATTGCCCTGCGTGTCAAAGGCTTCGATCAGATTGTAGAATTTATCGTGCCAGTAATAACTTCTGAGCGCATGTTGAATGAGAACGTTTCCGCGTTTTTTGTCTTGCATCATACTGCCAGCAGGTGAGACTGTGACCACCGAGTCTGCATCCATTGTTTCGATGGTGGTATGCCAGCTTCGATATACAGTTCCGTCTGTTTTGCAGGCACAGACTTGAATTTGATCGCCAGTTTTCATTTTGTTATTTTACCCCACTGATTTTGTCTTTTTGTAAAATAAATTTACAAGACCTCCGAGTTCTTTAAGAACTCGGAGGTCTGAGAAGGTTGATCTATTGAAAATATCCCAGCGCCAGCCTGAGACGTTCGCCGGTGTCGTCGGGGGCGTCTTTGGGAATGAATTGGAGCGCGGCTTGCGCTTCGACCACCGAGTAGCCCAGCGCGGTGAGCGCGGCGATGACTTCGGCGTCGGTGTCGGAGATGGCGGCAAGTTTGGAGAGCGAGTCAACGGGCTTGAGTTTGTCTTTGAGATGCAGCGCCATTTTCTGCGCGGTCTTTTTACCGACGCCAGGCACGCGGCTCAAGACATCAGGTTC
>JFJP01034084.1_pt1 | contig 14774 bp, 12 predicted proteins | sample 431651 | NCBI WGS metagenome assembly JFJP01 (sample SAMN02602958, study PRJNA72255) | Microbial mat metagenome, whole genome shotgun sequencing project. | biome: fresh water; feature: sink hole; material: water; isolation source: purple microbial (photo- and chemosynthetic) mats found in...
ACCAGGCTGGTGACAGGCTTCAAGCCGCGGCTCACAATCTGCTCCAAAACAGCTTCGCCATCGGCAGCGTAGATCAGAATCCGGTCGGGGAGCACTTCCAGCCGCTCGCCCAGTCCTTCGAGCTCAGGAGCGACTTGAGCGTTGCGGTTGCTGCCAAAGCGGACCTCGACGACTTCACGGCTGGAGTACCGGGTGATCAGATCGGCCGGAGTTCCCTCGGCCATAATCTTCCCCTTGTCCATGACGACCAGCCTGTCGCACAGCTGTTCTGCCTCATCCATGTAGTGGGTGGTGAGCACCAGCGTCACCCCTTCTTCCTTCAGCCGGAACAGCCTGTCCCACAAAATATGCCGCGCCTGAGGGTCAAGACCCGTTGTGGGTTCGTCGAGCAGCAGAATATCGGGTTCATTGACCAAGGCACGGGCAATGGTCAAGCGCCGCTTCATGCCTCCCGACAGCGAGTCCACTTTGGACTTGGCCTTGTCCGTGAGCTGGGCGAAGGCCAAAAGTTCGTCGGCTTTTTTGGTCAGAAAGGAATGAGACAGGCCGAAGTAGCGGCCGTAGACAATAAGGTTTTCGCGAACCTTGATTTCCTGGTCCAGATTGTCCTGTTGGGGTACCACCCCCAAATGGGCCCGGATCTTGGGACCGTCGGTGGTGGGGTCCAGACCCAGTATCGACAATTCGCCGCTGGTACGCTGCGAAACACTGGCAACCATGCGCATGGTTGTCGATTTGCCGGCACCGTTGGGACCCAGAAGGCCGAAAGCTTCCCCGGGCTGGACTTCGAAATTGACACCGTCAACGGCGGTGAAGTCACCGAATTTTTTGACCAGATTGCGGGCGACAATAAGAGGGGGTGATTTGTTCATCGGCTGAACAACCGGCGAAGAAACGGCACTTTCAGTTCCACCGCCTTTTCGGGACAGAGTTCCTGGCAGCAGTAGCAGCGGATACACCGTTCGTAGAGGTACGATGGTGGAACCGTCTTGTTGCCGTCATGCCAATCGACCGCTTTGGGTACCACGGGACAGACCCGTACGCAGGTGCCGCACTTGGTACACTTCTCCGCCACGATAAAGGGCTTGGGCACCAGAGCATTGTTGACGGCCCGAAACAATCCGCTGGCTTGGTAGGCGGGCAGGGGATCCCGCTTGATGTCAAAGCGAGGTTGTAAAAAGCTGTCAAAGGGATCACCGAGCAGCTCGATTTCTTCCTCGAGCAGCGTGCCGCAACCATCTTGCTGGGCGTAGACGGTTGTGGGGACGAGGGCTGGGTCGAGGTTTAGAAGGCGGCAGACCGTGGCATCGAGCGCTACCGGATCGGCAGAAAGAATCAAAAGATTCATCGCCCGAGGGGTTCCTCCCCGGGGACCGTTGCCTTCCATAGCCATAATACCGTCCATGACATACAGCCGCGGGCTGATCCAGTGATTAAGGTCCACCAACATCTGGGCAAAGTCTCTGGCGTCGGGCATTTTGACGTGGAATTCGCCCTTGAGGGTTCCCGGCACACAGCCGAACTGATTTTTGATCGAGCCAGTGAACTTCAAAAAACCATGGGTCTTCAATTTGGGGAGAGAGACAAGACCGTCGCACTCGGTCACAGCCTTGGCCACGGTGAAACGTTTGTTCTGGCGGCCGTCTTCAAAAAAGACTTCCACCGGTGTGACAAAGTCGGCCAGCTTCAGACCCAGCTCGTCGGCCACCGCCTGACAGCCTGTCTTCCTGGCGGCCAGTTCCGGTGCTTGAAATGCCGGCGAATCGCCATAACTGAGCACCGCTCCGGCCTCTTTCAAGACCTCGGCCACAGCGCGGAACACGGCCGGATGGGTGGTGACACACTCTTCGGGAGCGGCGGCAGCCAGCCAGTTGGGTTTCAGAACTATGGACTCTGCGGGTTTGACAAAGGTTTTGGCACCCCCCAAAAGATCAATACCCCGGCGGACAGCTTGACGAACTGCCTCAATTTCGTAACTTTCACAGCGGATCAGCGCGACTTGGCTCATGGGGATGAGAATACCCCGCACTTCAGGTTTCGGGAAGGGATTTTCACAGGCTCAGCCAGGGTGTAGCATGGCAGCATGAGTAAACACCGCTGGAATGCTGAATCTGTCTTCGCCGACCGTCAGGCCTGGCAAATCGAACTAAAGGCCGTTGCGGGTCTATTGCCGTCCCTGACAGCACGGGCTGGCACCCTTGGCACCAGTCCTCAGTCCTTGGCAGAATTTCTTGATTCCGCCTTGCAGCTCGGCAACCGGACCGCGACTTTGTACTTTTATGCCCGAATGAGCCAGGCTGTTGACAACGGCGATGCCGAGGCCCAGTCGATGCTCGGCCAGGCTGGTTCCTTCTACAGCCAGTTCCAGGCCGCAGTCTCCTTTATCGACCCGGAATTGCTGACGCTGGGACAACCTCTTTTGCAGACATGGACCGAAGAGGTTCCAGAACTAGCCGTATACCGCCACTACCTCAACAACCTTTTTCGAAAGCAACAGCACGTGCGCAGTGCCGAGGTGGAGCAGCTGCTGGGTCTTACCAGCGAAGTGTTTCAGAGCGTACAAACCGTGCATGACCTGTTGGTCGATGCGGACTTGAAGTTTGCCGACGCCGCCGGTGGCCGCGCCGTGGCCCAGGCCACCGTGGAAAAACTGGCAGGAGACGCTAACCGCGAAGTGAGGCGCACCGCTTGGGAGAATTACTGTGACTCCCATCTGGCGATGAAGAACACTCTGGCCGCCAGCCTTACGACACAGGTTAAGGTCGATGTGTTTCAAGCTCGGGCCCGTAAGTTCGAATCCTCGGTCGACGCCGCTTTGTTCGAATCCAACCTCCCCCGGGCCGTGTACGACCAGACGCTTGAAACCTTCCGAACCCATCTTCCCGTGTGGCATCGTTACTGGAAGGTCCGCCGGAAAGCCCTCGGGGTCGAGCGCTTGCACCACTATGATATTTGGGCACCCCTGACCAAAAAGCCGCCGGTCATCTCGTTTTCCCAGGCGGTCGACTGGATCGGTGAGGCTATGGCCCCCTTAGGCAAGCCCTACGTCGAGACGCTTCGCAGGGGGTGTCTGGAAGAAGGCTGGATCGATCTGCTTCCCACTCCCGGCAAGGGTTCGGGAGCCTTTAGTTACGGGGCTCAGGGTACCCATCCGTTCATCATGATGAGCTGGGCCGACGACCTGTCATCGCTCTCAACGCTGACCCATGAACTGGGCCACTCCATGCACAGCTGGCATACCTGGAACCGGCAGCCCTTGGTTTACGGTGATTACAGCATTTTTATTGCCGAAGTCGCTTCGAATTTTCATCAGGCCCTGACCCGGGCCCATTTGTTTCAGACCCAGAGCGATCCGCAGTTCCAAATTGCCCTGATTGAAGAAGCGATGGAAAATTTGCACCGGTACTTTTTTATTATGCCGACGCTGGCCAGGTTTGAGCTCGAACACCACCGCCGGGTGGAACAGGGGCTCGGCGTCACTGCCGACGATTTGAACAGTCTGATGGCCGATCTGTTCAGTGAAGGCTACGGGGGAGCTCTTGAGGTAGACCGCGAGCGGGAAGGAAGCACTTGGGCTCAGTTCAGCCATCTGTACATGAACTACTATGTGTTTCAGTACGCGACCGGAATCAGTGCCGCTCACGCCTTGGCCGACCCCATTTTGAAGGGCGATGGCGAGGCAGCCCGCCGCTATGTTCAGTTTCTTTCAGCAGGCAGCTCCGACTATCCGGTCAACGTGTTGCGCCAGGCGGGGGTCGATATGACCACCCCGGCAGCCATGGAAAAAGGCTTCGAGGTGGTTTCGGGCTTGGTTGACCGGTTGGAAACGCTGATTCGCTAGGTTAGCTTTTCTCCAGCATCAAGGTTTTGGTTGGCTGGTCGCAGACTTCGGCGGGGCCGTAATACTGGATAGCACCGGGAAACAGGTAGGCGGTTTCGATGGCCCACGCGTCACGGTGCTTGACCAGTTCCTTGAACGGCTTGCCGTCGAGTTCCACCAAAGCCTTCTTGATCACAGGCTTGGGTTTGCCGTGGCGCTGTTCGAGGTTCATCATCATGGTGATGGGAACACCGCCGGCGGTCCACTGGTCGGCGGCCTTGTGGGTATTCTTCACGCTGGACAGGTACCCGGTCAGGCCGGCATTGAAGAGCACGAAGGCATTGAGGCCCAGGCTGTAGCAATAGTCGGCGTCAAAGTTCGAAGGAAAGGCACAGCGGCCTTCGTAGCCGAAGAAGTGGCTGAGGGCACCGAACTTTCCTTTGTACTTTCCTTCGGCGGCCCAAGCCTTGAGCTTGCGCTTGACCATTTCAATGACCAGCTTCTCGGTCTCGATCAGCGACACCTGCACGTTGCCGTGGCTGTCACGGTCCAGGAAGAGCTGGCGCTGAATGTCAGCCGGAAGGCTGTTGAGCACCGCGGTATTGCCGGCTTTGAGGTGCTTGCCCAGCCAAGCCAACTGGGCTTCCAGGCCCACCAGTTTTTCAAACTCATTGGCACCGTCGTGGTCGTGGGCCAGCACATCCGATAGTTCAGCGATCAGGGCTCCCACTTCAGGAATAAACTCAATCAGTCCCTCGGGAATGAGCGCGACTCCGAAGTTCATACCCTTGTCAGCCCGGTTTTTGACCACGGTGGCAACCTGTTCAATCACTTGGTCGAGCGTGTATTTCTTGGCGGCGACTTCCTCGCCGATCAGGGTCAGGTTGGGCTGGGTCTGCAGTCCGCATTCGAGGGTGATATGGCTGGCCGAGCGGCCCATGAGTTTGATGAAGTGCCAGTATTTCTTGGCGGAGTTGGCATCGCGCCCGATGTTGCCGATCAGCTCGCTGTAGGTCTTGGCAGCGGTATCAAACCCGAAACTGGTTTCAATATGCTCGTTTTTAAGGTCGCCGTCGATGGTCTTGGGACAACCGACAACGTTGGCGGGAACCTTGTTCTTTTTGAAGTACTCGGCCAAAACTGCAGCGTTGGTGTTGCTGTCATCACCACCGATCACCACAATGCCGTCGATACCGTTGGCCTTGACCACGGCGACGACTTTTTCGAGGTCTTCCGCTTTCTCAATCTTGTCGCGGCCCGATCCGATCATGTCGAAACCGCCGGTGTTGCGGTATTCATCCATAAAGGAGTCGGTGATTTCTGTAAAACTGCCGTCGATCAGGCCCTTGGGACCACCCTTGGCACCCAGCAGCCGGCTGGCCTTGTTGCCCTTCTTCAATCCATCATAAAGACCGGCGATGACATTGTGACCACCGGGAGCCTGGCCACCTGAAAGGACCACGGCGAGGGTGAGCTTTTTTCCCGCATGGGGGTTTTTTCCCGCTCCGACGCTGGCGATAGGGGCACCATAGGTATTGGGAAACAGTTCTTTCAGTTCAGCCTGGTTGGCTACCGAAGACGTGGCTGCTCCCAGAGTGACCGCAATCTGGTTCACATCACCGCGTAGAGAAGGTGGGAGTTTGGGATTATAGGCGTAACGGGCTTTTTGCAGGGCGGAAATGGCCATGGCTTTCTCCTCAAGATTGGGGGATCGGTAAAAGTCGCACTATTGTAAAGGCTGCGGCCCTGCAGGGTCAAGCTCGGCCTAAGGAGCCTTGGTCGCAACCTGATTTCTACCAGCTTGCTTCGCAGCGTAAAGTGCGGTGTCAGCTCTGCTGAAGACCTTGGTCACTTCTTCGTCGGCCAAATCAAAAACCGTCACACCAAAACTTGCGGTGAAACGTATGGCCTCACCTCCTGGAGTTGCAACTTCCAGAGTTCTAACTTGACTGCAAAGTCTTTCAGCATATCGCTTTGCACCTATCATGGTAGTGCCGGAAAGTACGAGAGCGAACTCTTCTCCACCGTAGCGGCCGAACAGGTCGTGGGGCCTTTTATGACTCATGCAAAGGGTGCCGAAGGCGGAAAGGACTTTGTCTCCCACCTCGTGTCCCCAGGAGTCATTCAGATTTTTGAAATGATCCAGATCGATCATCACCAACGCCAAGCTTGAACCCTCACGGCGGAACCGCTGGAACTCGACCTCGGTACGGTCGAACAGATACCTCCGTGTTGCGGCACCCGTCAAAGAGTCCACTGTCGCCATCTGATGAACTTGTGCGAACAGTTTGGCATTTTGAACCGCCACTGAGATGGAGGCCGCCAACGTTTTAAGGGTAGCCAAATCGCGGTCGGTATAGGCATGGGTGTGAAACGTCTGAGCAGACAAAATTCCAAGAACTTTTCCCTCCGCCATCAAGGGGGTGTAGAGACCAGACTTGGAACTCCGTGGCGAGCTGCCGAATTTCCGGGGTTTCTCTGAAAGGTATTTCCCGTACTCTCTTTCGATATCATTGATCAAAATGTCTTGACGGTTGCGGATGCACCAGGCCGAGAAAGTTGGCGCATTGATCGAAACCTCAAAAGCTGGGATCCGTTTGCCTTCTTCGATAAAGAGGCGGTAATCGAAGATTCCCTTTTCCTCAAGGTAGAGACCAAGACCGAAGATTTCGGCCTCCATCAATCCTTCGATCGACTCGTAGACCGTCATCACAATGGTTTCGAGGTCGAGACTGGCGGTGATTTTTTGCCCCAGGTCTCCTAGAACGGTCAAGATCCGCGACTGTTCCTTCAAAAGTTCATTTTCCCGTCTCGTCTGGTCGGCTTTAATTTGGGAAAGCTGCCGGGTAATGGTTTCATCGTGCAGCCGGTCGGAAAGTGTGTGGTATTGTTCCAGAGCCTGGTAGGCGCCCTGCCAGAGTTCCAAGGCTTGGGAGGCTTCTGCCAAACCTCGAAGCGATTCAGCTTCCAGAAGCAGAATTCCCAGGGTGTGGCTCATTTCTTGCGCCTCACGAAACAACGCCAGCGCTGAGCCTGGTTCCGACTGCGTCAATCGCAGCCTTCCCAGATCAATGGACGAGCGGAGTTCCGTTGCCCTGTCTCCGGCTTGCCGCGCCAGGGCATGCGCTTCCTGAAGCAGCTCTTCGGCACGAGACCCTTGATTGTCCTGTCGCTCGTGAGAACCCAGTAGGTACAGAGCTTCTGCCAGAGCGGACAAAAACTGGCCTGGTCTGGCAAGGGATATGGAACGGTCCAGTGCTTCGTGGCCCTTATCGTCCCGACCCAGGGCGAAATACGCCTTGGCCAGCTGGTTGAGCACCAAGGATTCATTCAAGGCGGAAAGCAAGCCCGAATCGAGGGACTGCCGCAGGATTGCCTCCGCTTCGGCAAATTGTCTGAGGTCGATCAGAGTTTCACCAATGTTGGCTTGAAGAACCTGAATCTCATGCTGATCACCCAGACGCTGAGCCTGAGTCAAGGCTTCCCTATACACCAAGAGCCCTGTTTCGAGTTTTCCCTGACTGAGGTGAACGCTGGCGATACCGTTCAAAGCCTTCAACCAGCCGGGCTGGTGATCTTCGGCCAAAAAGCCATCCCGGGCCCGCTCAAAGTGTTCCAATGCCTTCGGGTATTCGGTTCGGTCAAACGCAAGCCAGCCTGAAAGCCGTTCACAAAGCGCGGCTTCGACGCCCAATCCCTCTTTGACACATTCGTCCCTGGACTGGTTCAACAAAGGAGCAAGCTCTTCGGGGTACCGTTGCATCGTCTCTTCCGAAAATGTCAGAAGAAAGTTCACCCTGTCTTTGAGGGAATCGATCTCTGAGTACTGTTTCCGGAAAGTCGGAAAGTCCATGGGCTATCCTACACTGAGAGTCTTGTCGAGAGAAGGGGTTTCCTTTCATTATTGAGACCATGGTTCTTCATATCGATGGCGACAGTTGCCCCCGTAATGTCCGTGATCTGGCCGCCAAAGCAGGCCGTCGTGAGGGAGTGGTGGTGGTGTGCTATGCCAATCGCCCTATACCCTTTGACCGGGGAATTCCTGTTGAGATGGTGATTGTGGAAAAAACGGAAGGGGCTGCAGACCGGGCCCTGGTGGCCCGTGCCGTTCCCGGTGACCTCGCCTTGACCCGAGATATCCCGCTGGCCGCCGACTTGGTCGAGGCAAGCATCGCTGTGGTCAACGACCGGGGGGCCCTCTATTCGAAAGAGAACATCCGGGAGCGGTTGTCGGTGCGGAATTTTATGGCCGGTCTGAATGCCGTGGGCCTGAAGCCAGAAAGCACCGCCCAGTACGGCAAAAAGGAATGGGACGAATTTGTCCGTACCTTCGACAGGGAATTTATGAAACTGGTTCGGGTTTCCAAGCGCGGTTAACGTTTGACGAGAGTGGCTTGTCCGCCCTGTCCGTTCAGCGCCGCTTTCAGGTTGGCCGCCGCCAAGGGACCTGAAACAACTTCCCAGAGTCCCTCTCCCGCCGCACTGACTTGGACCTCTCCCAAAGGAACGGCCCATTCCCGTGCCGCCGCTTCATTGGCTGCTGAAACAACCCACCGCAAATACCAGCCCTGCGTCGGCTTGGTGGCAGGTTTGACGGCCGGAGCGGCCGGTTTTGCAGGGATAGGTGTGCTGGCAATTAGAGGCTTTGCCGAGGGAAGGGACGCAATGGCAGCCGGTGCTGTGGATGTTGCAGGAACCGGGGATGTCGGTTTGACCTGGGGTTTCGGTTCGGTTTTATTCAGGATTTGAGAAGCGTCAGGGTAGATCACCTGGTCTGAAGGAGCAACTTGAAGCGTGGTGGTGTCCTCAGCCCAAGCCCAAGAGAGGCCGACGGTCAACAGGACCAGGAACGACAAGGTTTTCTTCATCACTAACTCCTGGTACCTTTATCGGCATCTGCGGCGACTTCTCAAAGGGGAGTTTTTGTCGTAGATTGAAACCGCATGGAATCCGCGCGAGCCTTTTCCCCTGGTCATGTCACCGGGTTTTTTTCCATCCATCCCCACGATGACCCTTTGCACCACGGTTCCACCGGTGCTGGGTTCAGCCTTGCCGAAGGCACTCTCACCAGCCTGAGACCATCCACGGAAGACAGCATTCTGATGAATGGAACACCCCTGGCGGGGGCCCCTGTTTCACGGGCTGTTCTGCGTCTGTTTCGTCAGATTGTCCCCAATTCAGGCCCTTGGTCGGTTCTCCATCAGTGTTCTTTGCCCATTGGTTGCGGCTTTGGTACTTCCGGTGCCGGGGCTTTGTCGCTGGTATTGGCCCTCAATGAAGCTGCCGGATCACCCTTGGACCATCTTGAGGCGGCCTCGCTGGCGCATCGGGCCGAACTGGAGATTGGCACGGGGTTGGGTACCGTCCTGGGGGAAACCTTCGGCGGTTTTGAAGTCCGGACGAAGGCCGGCGCACCTGGTACAGGTACGGTGGTGAATCTGCCCTATCCCGAAGGTTTGAAGGCAGTTTTTCTCCTGTTTGGTCCGCTGGCAACACCGAGGCTTCTGGGGAACCCTGAGGTTCGCCACGCCATCAGCCGGGAAGGGGAAAGTCTTCGTCAGCAGCTTTTGGACAAACCTGAAGTCACTGAATTCCTGAGATTGAGTTTTGCTTTTGGTCGTCAGGCGGGACTGGTAAGCTCCAGACTGGCAGTTTTGCAGGACCAGCTGGCGGAGCAAGGCTGGATTGCCCCGATGTTGATGTTCGGCGACGGCCTGTTCACGCTTGTCGATAGCCCCAACTTTGATCGTGTGCTGGACGTATTCCAGCGCCTGGCTCCTGACGCCCGTGTCTTCGGATCGGCACTCGACCGCCAGGGAGGGAGAACCCTTGTCTGTCATTGATATTCCAACCAGTCATCCCCGTTACCAGTCCCTCATGAGCCGTGAGAAAATTGTTGAGGGTTTGCATACGAAAGTGGTCACCGAGTCGGGGTTGATTGCCCACGGCCGGGGTGAATCCCTGGATTATTTTCTGGGAGAAGCCACGGCCTCTTTCGGCCGAGCCGCAGCGAGAGCTGCTGTTGCCCGGCTGCTGGTCAGCCGCCATCCGGTGTTATCGGTCAACGGAAACGCCGCTGCCTTGGTTCCCGAGGCCCTGGTAGAGCTTTCCGAGGTCACGGGCGCACTTCTCGAAGTCAACTTGTTTTACCGCACTCCCGGCCGGGAAGAAGCCGTCGAGGCGGCCCTGCGCCAGGCGGGGGCGAAAACGGTTCTGGGTGTCGGCAGTGATGCCAGTGCCACGATAGATGAGCTTCAGCACGCCCGGCGCATCGTCAGTCCCCGGGGCATTTTGATTGCCGATACCGTGTTTGTTCCTTTGGAAGACGGAGACCGGACCGAGGCTCTGGTGAAGCTGGGCAAAAGCGTCATCACGGTTGATCTCAACCCCCTTAGCCGCACCGCCCGGAAATCGCATATTACTATTGTAGACAATATTTTACGTGCTCTTCCTGCCATGGTTGACGAGGCGAGGGCGCTGAAGGGAAAGCCTGAAGCCGAATTGCGGGCGCTGGCCGATGCCTGGGACAACCATGCCGGGCTGGCTGAGGCTTTGCGGTACATGGCGGATCGTCTGCTTGTTTTGGCCAAGGAGGTCTGACATGGTCCTATCTGCTCGTCTGCAAGCCTTTATCGAAGGGTACGATGCCCGCCGCAAACTGGTGGTTGTCACCGCCTACGACAGTTGGCAGGCGCGCCTGGTGGAACTAGCCGGCGCCGACTTGATTTTGGTTGGCGACAGCCTGGGAATGGTGGAACAGGGCCGTGATTCCACCGCCGGAGTGACGCTCGACCAAATGGTGTATCACACCCGTATGACCGCCAGAGGACGCCATTCTATCCCGATTGTTGCCGACCTTCCATTGCATAGCTATGACGATCCGGTGACGGCCCTGGAATCCTCGAAGCTCCTGATGGCAGCTGGCGCTGACGCCGTGAAATTCGAGGGTAACCCTCCGGGCATTGCCGATGCCATTCTTGCCGCAGGAATTCCCGTGATGGGACATCTGGGGCTTCTTCCCCAGACAGCAGCCGACTATAAAGTTCGGGGCAAGGATCTGGCCGAGGCAGCTCAGATCGCCCTCGACGCGCAGGCATTGACCGACGCCGGCTGTTTCAGCCTTGTTCTAGAATGTGTCCCTCTAAGCCTGGGACGTGACATCACCTCTGCCATCAAAATCGCCACCATCGGCATTGGGGCTGGTCCCGAAACCTCGGGACAGGTTCTGGTGTTTCATGACCTTCTGCATTTGATCGAGGGCCGTAAGGCCAAGTTCGTCCCCGACGCCTATACCAAGGTCGGCACTGTCATTCGGGATACCCTGGGTGCCTGGGCCGCCGATGTGCGAAAAGGTACGTACCCCAGTGACTCGGAGAGCTATCATTAGCGACTCCAAGGTGCTTCTGGCCGAACTTGATGCCCGTCTGGCCACCGATTGGACCTTTTCTTCTGGACGGGTGCTCGGGTCGATGTGCTCCGTACCTCACCCCGTTGCTGCCGCGGCTTTTGAACGAGTTCTCGAAGCCAACATCGGAGACGAGGGGCTGGTTCCCGCTCTGGCAGCCTTGGAACGGGAGGCTGTCGGCCAGTTTGCCGGTTGGTGGGGGCACCCCGAAGCTTCCGGCCGTATTGTCTCCGGGGGAACCGAGGCAAACGTCATGGCACTCTGGACGGCCAAAATCGTCGCGGGACCGGGGAAAAATGAGGTCGTGATTCCCGCTTCGGCCCACTACAGTTTTGACAAGGCGGCTTCCCTGATGGGACTGACCCTGGTGAAAGCTCCCGTAGGTAAGGACGGTTGTCTGGATCCTGCCGTTGCCGAAGCGGCTTTGACCGATCGTACCTGTGCCTTTGTCGGTGTGGCCGGTTCAACCGCCCTCGGGGCAGTGGACAACGTGTTTGCCCTGGCCGAAGTGGCCCGGCGGCGGAAGGTGTATTTTCACCTTGACGCCTCGTTCGGCGGCTATGTTCTGCCCTTTCTGGCTGACGCCGGGTATCCGGTCCATCCTTTTGGCTGGCCCGAAGGAATGGCGTCGCTTTCTGCGGATCCTCACAAAATGGGACGGGGACCAGTCCCCTCGGGAATGATTTTGTGGCGGGATGAAGATTTAGCACGGGTTTCCGCTGTGGAAGTGGGTTACCTTTCCGGGGGACGCTTGCGGCAGAACACGCTGGTGGGAACCCGGTCTGGAGCCTCGGTTGCAGCCGTCTGGGCCGTTCAGAAACATCTTGATCGTGCTGGCTATGGCGAGGTGGTCAAAACGGCTATGGGGACCACCGTGGCCCTGACCAACGCTTTGAAGGGAATCTCGGGAGCACAACCGGTTTTTGACCCGGCTCCGCTGAACGTGGTCGGTGTTCGGACACCGGGCCGTGAAACCGGTGACGTCGTAGCCCGGTTGCGTCTCCGCGGTTGGGCCCTCAGCCAGTGGGACGGCTTTTTCCGCATCGTGGTCATGCCCCACGTGACTCCTCCCGTCATCGATGGTTTTCTGGCTGATCTCCAGGAGGTTCTGAAATGAAGGAACACCCTTCCGCCGACATTGTCGGCTCGCTGGGAACCGAACTCTCAGGCAAGACCGTAGTCCTGGCCATCACTGGTTCCGTGGCAGCTGTCCGGGCTTCGGATCTGGCGCGTCTATTGATGCGCCATGGTGCCGATGTGCGACCAGTGATGACAAAGGCCGCCACCGAACTGATCCACCCCAATCTGCTGGAATGGGCCACCGGACATAAACCCATTTTGGAATTGACTGGTGCGATTGAGCACGTCGATCTGGTAGGAAACGTTCCCGTTCATGCGGATCTGCTTCTGATTGCGCCGGCAACCGCCAACACCATCGGCAAGATGGCAAACGGTATCGATGACAGTCCCGTCACCACGTTTTTCACAACCGCTTTTGGTGAGGGAATTCCCGTCGTTTTGGTTCCGGCCATGCACCAGTCGATGTATCACCATCCCTTTGTTGTGGAAAACCTGTCCAAGCTTGAAAAAGCCGGGGTAAGGGTGCTGATGCCGCGGGTGGAGGAGGGCAAGGCCAAAATCGCCTCCGAAGCGCAGATCTATGCTGCCGTTCGTGAGGCCCTGTCTCCGGGAGCTCTGGCGGCATTGAAAGGCAAGCACGTTGTCGTCACTGCCGGGCGGACTGTCGAATACCTCGACCCTATCCGGGTGCTGACCAACAACTCGACCGGCCGCATGGGCCTTGCTCTTGCTGAGGCTGCCCAAAGGGCTGGGGCCAGGGTCACCCTGGTTGCGGGAAAACTCTCAGTACCCGTTCCTGCCGGTCTGGAGGTCATTCATGCTGAGACTGCCGCTGCGATGTTCGAGGCCTGCCAGACTCTGGTTACCGCGCAAAAACCAGCCGTATTTCTGGCCGCAGCCGCTGTCGGTGACTGGACTCCTGCCAACCCGAGCGAAGTCAAACTTCCCACTGCCGGGGGCCGGCTGATCCTGGAACTGGTTCCAACTCCCAAAATTCTCGACAGAATCAAACAATGGAGTCCTTCCACATTTGTCGTAGCCTTTCGTGCTCAAGCAGGCCTGGACGACGCGGCGCTCGAGGCTGACGCCCGGGCCAGGCTCGCCAAGGCCGGGGCCGATCTGATTGCCGCCAACGACACGTCCCGGCCCGGGGAAGGATTCGAGACGGAGACCAATGCTCTGCTGGTCTTGGACGCCAGCGGGACGGTAGAGCGCATTTCTTTGGCCCATAAAGCCGAAGTCGCCTATAAACTGCTTGCCAAAATTGCCCGAACGCTTTAAATCTATAATTGGGGATTGAATCATGAAAAACAACCGAGCCAACCGAGCCATCGACCGCAAAGCCGCCAGCTTGCCCACTATCCGCCGCCTTCCAGGCTACCTCCAGGTGGTCCGCCAAGCGGAACAAGACGGCATTCTGGTCATTTCCGGCACCACCATTGCCGAAGAACTGGAACTTGAACCTATTCAGGTCCGCAAAGATCTGGCCGTAACGGGCATCGTGGGAAAACCCCGCGTCGGTTACGTCGTTAAGGACTTAATTGCCGCCCTTGAACACTTTCTCCGCTGGGACCAAACCCACACTGCCATCGTCGTGGGTGCCGGACACCTGGGAACGGCACTTTTGGGTCATACGGAATTTCGCAAGAACGGTATGAACATCAGCGCCGCCTTTGATTCCGACCCCGCCAAGGTGGGCAAGAAATTCCACGGTGTCAAGGTTCTGGATTCCTCTGAGATGGTTGACTACATCAAGGCACAAAACGCCACGGTAGCCATTTTGACCGTTCCCTCACACGTGGCTCAGGAATTGTGCAACCGGGTTATTGAGGCAGGCGTCAAATCGATCTGGAACTTCACCAGTTTGAAACTCCGGGTGCCCGAAGGCCGCACCGACGTTCTCATCCAGAAAGAAGACCTTTCCTCCGGTTACGCCGTTCTCTCGGTTCGGGCCTGATCTCCTTCTATGGAGAAAGGCGGCGTTGTCGAGTTTCTCGTTAAAACCGTGTCCCGTTTGGCTGTGGTCGAAGGGGTAGAGGGAAAGTCCAGCCTTAAGGTCATTGATACCTTCGGCAACACCTTGACGGTGGCTGCGCGGGATTTGGAATTCCGCTCCAGCGACTACAAACTGTCCGACAAAGCCCCGGTCCACCCCTCGGCACTGGCGGCTTGGCGTGACCGGGCAGTGTCGTCCCGTTCTGAAGTCGATCTGGCTACCGCCTGGGAACTTTTCGCTGGCTCGAGCGACCTGACTCTCGAAGCCCTTGCTGAGTGCTTCTGGGACTCGCTGACAGGGGAGCGGGCGTACGCGCTGTTTTCAGCGCTGCGTGAGGACAGGCTTTTCTTCAAGGAGAAAGGCGGCCGGTATGAACCCCGGCCCCCAGCTCAGGTCGAGGAGCTTCGCAAGCAGCAGTCCGCTGTGGCGAACAAAGAAAAGCTGCAGACAGAGATGGTTGCCCGTTTGGAGGC
>JFJP01027294.1_pt1 | contig 14773 bp, 15 predicted proteins | sample 431651 | NCBI WGS metagenome assembly JFJP01 (sample SAMN02602958, study PRJNA72255) | Microbial mat metagenome, whole genome shotgun sequencing project. | biome: fresh water; feature: sink hole; material: water; isolation source: purple microbial (photo- and chemosynthetic) mats found in...
TTTTTTTTTCAGTCTTTTTTGTTGTTGTTGGTAAAATAAAATTAATTAATAATTAAAAAATTTAGACTTGTTTGTGTTTTTCTGTGACAGACTTAATTGAGAATGGAGATCATCAAAACTCCAATTTTTTTGATTATTATTTATAAGTGAGCACAAGTTTTTGAATGCAGGATCGGAAATTTCATTTAACTTCACCTTTTTTTCCTTATCACTATCCATAATTTCTTTAATCAATAAAAACAAATCATTGATTAGTTTATTTTCATCATTTTTCACTATTTCTCCATTGAGCAATAAGGGCAAATTAAAATAAATTTGAGAATTATCCTTCTCATGAATTAAAAAGCTAGAAATGGTTAATTTATTGCATAGTAATTGATTATTTTCATTCACAAAACTTTTATAATTCAAAGCCAAAATGTTATTTATAATCTTGCTTTTGACATCAAAAGAAGGCTTGCAAATCTTTAAATAATTCTCTAAAACAATCAATTTCGGTTCATTACTGCAAATAATCGTAATTTCTTTTGCTTTATTGTTAAAACTTACACCTAAAATTTTCGGGTATCTATTGTTTAATTCAGGATATTTATCTAAAACGAAAATATTTCTGATCAAAAGCCAGTATTTTTCATAATCTATTTCTAAAAATTTATAAATAATCACAGATTTTGTTAGTTTTTGTTCCATCATGTCATTGCTTTCGTTAAAATTGGCAATTGAAATCCCATTGTACATTTCACTGACCATTCCGGAGCTTTCAAAGCTGTTATCAAGTTTTTCTAATAATCCAAAATGCTTTTTTTCTAAAATGATCAATTTTTTATTTTCTGTTTTTTTCAAAGTGGACCAATAATCCAAAATATTATGTGTTCCAAATAATTCTTTCTCAATATGTTGCAATCGATTTTTGCATTTTTCTCCATAAACCTGATGAAAAGATAAGAAAGAGTTGAATTCAGCACCTAATTTGTAATACTTCTGTGCCAATTCAAGGTTTTTCATAACACCACGGCCATATTCAAACATTTTAGCATAATTATAATAATGAGGAGGTTCTTTTTTATGCTCTTTTTTGATAAAGTCAGACCTTGCTTTAAAACCTTTATAATAAAACTCATCAGCTTTGGCTTTATTATTCATTTTCTCATGCAGTTTCCCTATCTTATAATAAGTATATCCTTTCCAACACTCTCTCTTAATTTCACTCAAACAATCGAAATGCAAATTTAGCGCAATCTTCAGATTTTTTTCAAGGCAAATCGCTTTTTCATAGCAAGTGGCTAAACTTGAATGTCTAATCGTGATATAAACGATATTTCCCATGATATCCTTCGAAGAAAACAGTATGTTTGAGTATTTGAATACTTTTTTGTTTCTTTTACTCTCTGATAAGTTCTTTATATATTTGTAGACGATGATAATGGTCCATGCTGCCCAGAAATCTCCAATATAAAACGCATGTTTCAGCTTCTTTAAGCCTTCATCTAAATTCTTTGGTAAGATCTTCCCACTGATTTCATATTCCCCAAGGAATTTTATACATAAATACGAACCTAAAGCAGCTCCTTTTTCAAGCCAAAATGTAGCCTTCTCATAATCATTTTCCTCAATATATATGATAGCCAATGATTCTATAGCTTTAGGAAGATTGTGATTTGCTGCTAAAGACAAGTATTTTTCTGCTTCATTGCTATCTTTTTCTAAAGTTTCTCCTCCCCATCTATGATTATCACCTATATGATAAGCTGCTTCAGGACTTAAATTTGCTAATTCTTTTTGATGATCTATGAAAGTTTTCTTTAATTCTTCTGAGGCTGGGAATTTTATAATAAACCAGTTTTTTAAGAAATCGGATGTTAATTCATTTGAAATTTTGAGTGATTCTAGATATAAATCAACCAAATTATCCATTTTTTCTTTATCACAATCATAGAAAACGGCTAAATGAAGAATGGGATCAATGACTTTATCACTAAATCTGTTATCTTTTTCATCAAAGTAAGCAGCAGATTGAAAAAGATAAGAAAATTGTAAGAATGCTTGTTTCTCAAGACCGAATTTCTCGTTTTCGTTTCGATATATATAAAACAAACGATAGAGGCAATAAGGCTCATTTACATCTGCACCTTTTTTATAATAGGAGAGAGCCTTATTGTGATTGGGAACAGTATCGAGGATTCCAAATTCTTCATATAGTCCTAAAATTATGTTACAATAAGGATTTAAAGAATTTTCGCATAAAGCCTTCAGTTTCTTTAATTGTTTAGGACTCTTTAAATGATCAACATGAATCTTTTTAAAATCAGGGGTATTTTTCAAATATTGGTATTCTTCACCAAAGGAGTTATCCAGGAGAAGAAATGATTCAAAAGGAGATTGAGTTTGTTTATTTATGATTGCTTCAGAATTCATTGAATGTTTTGGATTGATTGTTTATTAGAAAAAAAATATATTTTTGAATTTTTATATTTTTTTTTTCTTTCAGATTTTCTTTTGACAACAGTAAATTTTTTATTCAACAAAATCAAAGAAGTGTTTATTAAAGGCTCTAATGTAATTAATTTGGAAAAGGGCAATCAATTTAAATTTATTCACTAAGTGATGTTTGTGCAACAAAAACCTTGCATTTTATTTCCCATAAATTTTCCAGAAACTTCAATTGCTTTCTTCGCGAGTTTTATTTAATTTTCCTTTGAACAAAAAAAATTTATTTAGATCATTAAGAATTTTTAACAAAAAATAATTTTTCTTTGATGAAAATGTTATTTTTTATTAAGGTAATTTCATTTTTTTCAACAAATAAATGAGTGAGAGAAAAAACTGCTGAAAAAATAGACGATATTTAATGTTTAATCTCCTCCTCTTTAATATTCATTTTCGAAAATATACTTCCTTTTCTTTTTTCCTTGTAATTAGTAGGGGAGTATGAAAAACTATTTCTTTTAGAAGACAAATCTTGGTTCTCATAAACCTTATCAATATCCATCATCAAGCAAAAGTCTTCAAAATTAATTTTTCCCTTCTGACTTTTTTCGTTCTCTGATATCATTTTTTGGAGTTCAGCCAGCGGTAATTTTCTTCCACCCCTTGCAATAACTTCTTTCAGATCTTCTACTGTAATATAATCATTATTTCTAACATCAAAGTATTTAAATAAATTCCATAGTTTTTGTTGATTGAATATAAGCTTCGAATCAAGCGATGCAGCAATAAAATCTGTATAATTTACTAATAAAAGTCCGTCAGAAATCTCACCACTCCCTCTCATATTCTTAATGATTTGACGGATTTCTTCTTCGGATTGATGAAGCCCATTGCTACTCATAACTTCCATCAATTGTTCAGAAGTAATGCTTCCTGTGTTCTCCTTATCAATCATTTGAAAAGCTTGCTTGATATTTTGGATCTCATTCTCAGATAAACGATTGATAAATACCTTAAGAACTTCTTTTTTTAATTTATTTGGGTTCTTATTATTATTTAACATATTCAGAATATTTATATCAATCCTTTGGTCTATTGGGCTTTCAAGACTGATTTTTTTCTTTTTGAAAGCTTCGAACCAAGAATGTTCTAAAGCTTGTCGAGCTGTTATTCTTTTATTTGGGTTCACTTTTAATAGTCTCAAAATCAGACTTTTTGCATTTGTTGAAATATTAAACCATTCATCCGAATCAAAATTTATTATTCCTTTTTTAATCATATTAAACAAAGTCCCTTCATTGTTGCTAAGAAAAGGTAATTTTCCCGATAAAAGAAAATACATTATCACTCCTAAAGACCATAAATCACATTTTACAGAATAAGTCCCTTTTAAAATTTCAGGAGCTAAATACAAAGGTGTCCCAACTTTTGTATGGAAATTCAAAGAAGCGACATTTTTGATTTCATTGAAATTTAAAATGTTACTGAGGCCAAAATCAATGATTTTTAGTTCAGCATCTGGGCTATCATCTTTAAAAAGAATATTTTCAGGCTTAAGGTCACGATGAGCTATTTTGTTCTGATGAATATAATTAACAGCAAGGAATAATTTTCTCATAATTTCGCAACATTCTGATTCCTTTAAATGCTTTCTTTTCACTATACGATCAAGCAATTCACCGCCTGAACAATATTCCATAACAACATAAAAATATTTGAAATCTTGATAAGTTTCAATAAATGAAATGATGTTTGGATGATCGAGTTTTAATAAGATTGAGACCTCCCTCTCCAAAAGAAAAAATCTATCTTTAAGACTGTTCTTTTCTATAATTTTGATGGCGAATTTACTATTAGGATCAGATTTTAATGTCGCCAATCTAACCACAGCATAATTTCCTTTGCCCAAAACCTTCTCAAATGAATAAATTTTGCGAATATTGGTATAAGAAGGAGCAGTGTTTGTTAAAGGGAGAGGTTGTATACTTGGCAGTTTTGCAGACTTTGAGCGAAAACAATTTCCACCCATCAAAATATATAAAATTTTGAGAGAAAGAGAAAAAAATTCAGAAAAAAAAACTTCTTAATAAGAATAATAAAATGATTGAGCTAAGAAGAAGATATTTATCTTATCTTTGTAGGCTTAATATATTCTTTTAAAAATGTAAAATCATCAAAAAAAATAATAAGGATTAAAAAGTCTGCCTTAATGCTTTAATAAAGTTATGAAAAAAAAATGTCAATTTATTCAGATAAGCATTTTTTTTTCGGTAATTTAATAATTCGTTAAAAAGAACTTTCTTAAGTTTTTGACTCCTCCTTATTTTCTTCGATAACTTCATTTTTCAATCTCGCAAAACTGCTTAGTTTTTTATTAGCTCCTCTCTCTCCGGTAGGTGAAATTGTTAAACTGTTCCTTTTTGATGGCACATCTGGGTTTTCTTGAACCTGATCAACATCCATCATCAAGCAGAAATCTTCAAAACAAATTTTACCATTCTGGCTATTTTCATTTTCTGATATCATTTTTTGTAGTTCAGCTAAAGGTAATTTTCTTCCTCCTCTTGCAATGATTTCTTTAAGATCATCGACTGTAATATAATTATTATTCCGAACATCAAAATATTTAAATAAATTCCATAATTTTTGTTGGTTGAATATAACTTTAGAATCAAGAGTTGCAGCTATGAAATCCGTATAATTTACTAGTAAAAGTCCATTAGATATTTCATCACTACCTCTCATTTTCGTTATGATTTCATAGATTTCTTCTTCGGATTGATGAAATCCATTACTTCGCATTACTTCCATTAATTGTTCTGAAGTAATGCTTCCTGTATCCTCTTTGTCAATCATTTGAAATGCAATCTTTATATTCTGTATCTCTTTTTCAGTTAAACGATTGATAAAAACCTTCAAGACTTCTTTTTTCAATTTATTTGGGTTCTTCATATTATTTAACATATTGAGAATATTTATGTCAACTTTTCCTGCTACTGAACCAGGGCTATCAACACTATTTTTCTTATCTTTGAAAGATTGGAACCATGGATCCTCTAAAGCTTGTTGAGCGGATATTCTTTTCTTTGGATTCACATTTAGCAGTTTTAAAATCAAAATTTTTGCATTCTTTGACACTTTGTTCCATTCCCTCGAATCAAAACTTATTACTCCTTTCTTTATCATCTGAAAAAGACCAGCTTCATTGTTGCTCAAAAAAGGCAATTTGCCTGATAATAGCAAATACATAATAACTCCCAACGACCATATATCACATTTTAAAGAGTATCTTCCTTTTAAAACTTCAGGAGCTAAATAAAAAGGGGTACCAACTTTTGTGTGAAAAGTCATTTGAGAAGAATCTAGATTTTTAACTTCTGTGGAGATCGTTAAAAAATTGCTTAGACCAAAATCGATAATTTTGAGTTCAGATTCGGGAGTATCATCAGAAAAGAGAATATTTTCTGGTTTCAGATCACGATGAGCGACTTTTTTCTGATGTATATATCGAACAGCAAGAAATAATTTTCTCATGATTTCACAACATTCAGCCTCTTTCAAATGATTTCTTCTGACTATGCGATCTAGTAATTCACCACCTGAGCAATATTCCATCACCAAATAAAAATATTTAAAATCTTGATAGGTTTCAATAAAGGATATGATATTTGGATGATCAAGTTTTAATAAGATTGAGATCTCGCGCTCGAGTAAATAAAATTTATCCTTGAGTTTTTCTTTTTCAATGATCTTTATTGCAAATTTACTTTTAGGTTCTGATTTTAACGAAGCCAATCGAACAACACCATAATGCCCTTTGCCCACAACTTTCTCAAATAAATATATTTTTCGAATATTGGTATAGGAAGGGGGTGCTTTCGTTGGATTAACCACATTCACACGATTCACTTTTGTAGACTTTGAAACTAAACACATTCCGCCCATAATTAAAAAAAAAATACACAGATAGCTTGCAAATTATTGATATAAATTTCAATGTAATTTAAGATAAAGAAACAAAAAAAACTTCTTTTGAAATTAATAAAAATCTTTTAAAACGTTTTAAAATTAAAAAATTCATTGTATCGTAACAAACAAAAATTTATTTTTTTTAAATAAAAAAGCGGTGAAATTTTAAATAAAATTTGTTGTACGAAAATTCATTTTTTTTAAAAAAGAAACCAAAGTATTTTTTTTTCCAAAAAAAAACCTAGACTAAAAAATTAATAAATTTTATGAAACAATAAAACATTTCACGGTTTTTAAAGACCATAATGTTGTTCTAAGCAAAAACAAAATGTTTGAGTCTTGAAAAATTTCCTAAAGAAAATTTGATCAAAAGTATTTGTCATAGTTTTTAGGATGAATTCCACAGTTTTTTCTATATCCAAAAGCTAAAAAAAATTAAAATATTTAATAAAAAAATAAAAGGAGAACTTGATTAGTGTCTTTTTGAAAAATAGGTTTCAATGGAAATTTTTTTAAAGTGAAAAACTCTAAAGAATCTTTAAATATTTTGAAAATTTTTTTGCATTTTTCATCTTCGATTTTATTTTGGTTATAAATCAGTTTTTTGGTAACCAAAGAAAGATTTGTGATCTTTTGAAGAACTGGTACTTTTTCTTCTTTTTTTAGATGTTTTTTTTGAAGTTCAGAAATATATCCATGACTATCCTTATTGAAATCCTGGTAAATTTCTTTCAATTTGGATTTGATTTCATTTAAATTTGGTAACAATTTGAGAATTTTCTTAATTTTCTGCTCAGGATAAACGATTTCATTATCATCTAAATTTACAAAGATAGTTTTCTGAAAATTATTTTCTAATTTTTTCAAAAGAATATCGCATTTGTTATTAATACCTAAATTTAAATAAATTTATCATTTAATTATGAAACAAATAAAACCGAAAATATAAGGCACTGGTGATTCAAATAATGTGAAGAGAGATTCAGGCAAGTTAAAAATGATCGGATGTGGCCAAGTAAATGGTTTCAGCAAAGAGAAATAAGTATTTCTTTTATGGATAAATATATTTTTATTTTTTTTATAAATAAATAAAGTTATTTAGGTTCGAATCAAAATTTATATAGATTTTTACATAGTTGCTGTTAAAAGAGCTATATCCGTTGATGTAAAGACGACTTTCTTTTCAAGAAAAATGCAAACCAAAATAAAAAAGAAATCATCCAAAGCTAAATTAGAAAAAGTCAAAGCGGCTCCCCATCTAGCTCGTTCATATTCAGCTAAATCTTTGCTTGGAAACTCATAAATTATTTTATCTCGAAAAATCCCTTCAAACTCGAAATTTTCACCATATTTAGGCAAAGGTGTCTTAAGAATTTTTTCAAGAAAAGTTATTATATCATTTGAAGCTAAAACCTAAATAAATGAAAAGATTTTTGTATAAAAAAAACATTTTTATACTTCATGAATGATAGAAAGATCAATTTTTTTTAAAATTTCATGTTCTTCTGTTTTATTTATGGTATAATCTTGAAATCTCTTAAACTTTATTTTGTCTTAAAAAATGATAAAAAAATCAAATTTAACCATAAAGACTTACTAAGAATCTCTTCTAAAATTTCAATAAAAAGCTTGACGAAGGGAAAAAATGTTACAAAACAGAAAATTTTCTTTGTGAGCCAAAATCTTCTCAAACTTCTGTTTTTTCTTTCATAAACGTGATTTGCATCAGTCTTTAAAAAAAATTAAAAATAAAAAATCAATGAAAATTTACAGTTTCCAAATAATCTTTTTTAATGAAGCAAATACAATAAAGAATCTTATCTGGGTTAAGCACAGACAAAAAAGGGTCGTCGTTCGCTTTATTCGTTTCATAATAAGCATCTGATTTCATGGTAAATATAAACGATTTCTTGTAATGTTCTATTGGATTATAAGAAAATGCAATCCTTTTAATACAAATAAATTCAATGAAAATTATTTAATAAAACTCATTTAATTGACTGAATGATTTATTTATTTTGATTCTTTTGTAAGGAGCTCCATAAGGAAATGCGAATTCATGAATAATTCTTTTCCTTGAACTTTAAAAAATTGATTAATTTCTTTCCAAATATTTTATGTACTTAGCACTTTCATCATTGAAGTCATCTGCATTAGGATATTGGAATATTATTTGCGGTGTTTGATAACCTTTTAATTTATGATTTTTTGTATCGATTTTCAGGAATTCATTTTTATCAATTCCAATCAACAAAAACTCCTCAAACAAACCTTTCTTTGTCATATTCTTGCTATTAGAACTGTTTTTTCTTTCGAGTTTATTTGTCTTATTAGAAGATTCTTCAATTATTTCATCTTTTATTTTGAGTATTCCTTCAGGATGTTCTTCAAATTCATATATTTTTTGCAGTTTATCTGGCGTTTTTTTTGTTGCTGATGTTTCTTTTTTCCCTTTGCCGGAATAAGAAGATGGAAGTGGAGTGAATTCAATAAAAGAAGATTTTCTCGTCATTTTTATTTCTGGAAAGTCTTCAGACTTTTTCTCTGGTGTTTTGGCTTGTACAACAGCAATTTCGTTGAAATATGATTCATATTTAATTGCAACAACATTAGATCTTAAATCCTCATAATATTGAACTGTGTCTAAACAAATATTAGATCTTTATTAATAATCAAAAATATTTATGAGAAAAACTTTCTTCTATTGGTGGCGATGATGTTATTATATTCGTAACTTCTTCTGGAGTTTTCTCATGTTTTACGAGATTAATATCAATGTGAATTGAACGAATAGAACTATCCTTAAAATTCTCACTAATTTCTAGCTTTGTTTTCGAAATGTCACTATTTGTCAAGACTGATGTATTATTTAAACAAGAATCCTTTTCCAAAATATCAGCATTAAATTCTTTCTTTGAAAGTGCTTCATCATTTTCCAAACCATCTTTATAAGATTCGTTTTGTATTATTATATCAGAAGAAGTCTTCATTTGTTTTATAACAAGAGCATGAGAATTTGCAAATTTTGTGGGTTTTTTAATAATGGTTTTCGTTCTTTGAAAGCCATAGGGACTAAAATCGAAAGTCTCATTGGTTTTGAAATTATTATCAATGGAATCTGTTTCTTCTTTTTCATTTTTTAGAGAAATTGAAGGATGGATTTCTTCGTTTTTTTCTTCAATAGATATATACGATTTCAAAAGCTCTGCATGCTTGGTTTTCAATTCTTGGTATTTCAAATTGATAAAAAAGATCTCTTCTTGCAATTTTTCTTTATCTTGAGTTATTTTCGCAGAGAGATTCTTTTCAAATTCTAATTGCTAATGATAAAAATAACAAAAGTTTTTTGTTTTGTTTATTTGTTTTTCGAACCTGCTTCAATTGCTCAATCAAGTTCTTTTGGTTCATAGATTGATCCTCATTCAATCTAATAATCGTTTTTAAAAATTTTATTTGTTCTTCCAATTCTTTGTTCATTTTACTAAATTAAAATTGTTTTTTACTTCAAAAAATATAAAGAGTTTGCATTCAAAATATTAGTTTTTAAATTAAAAGAAAATTTTTTGCCTCAAAAATTATTCTTTATTTTTTATTAATTTGTTTTTTTGAAAAACTAAACCATTTGACACAAAATACTTAAAAAGCAAATGGCAAAAATTAAAAAATCTAAAGGCATTGGGATTGCAGTTTTTGTTTTGATCAAAATTGAGATGCCATTTTTTAATAAAAACAATCATATTTTGAATGCAATCCTATATTTCTTTCTTTATTAAAATAAAAAAATAGATATTTTTTCTTGATTTTAGCTAATTTCTAAGTTTTTATTTTTTCCTCTAAATTTAGGAATTTATTTGAAGTGTTTCCCATAAAATTTGCCAAAATATATTATTTCGAATGTTCTCAATCAAATCTTTTTCGTGTTTTTCATTCTTCAAACAACAAAGACTGATTTTTTCGTCGAAAAAACTAATCCAACCAAGAAATACCGTCGTCAAGCCCCTTTGGCAAAATATCCATAAAAGACTTCAAGTTTTTTCTGACGAACTCACTAAAATCGAAATGCATTTGAGACAAAATACTGAAAAAGTTGATCCCAGAACTCAAGAATCCTTGCGTTTAAGAATGAATGATATTCAACCTATTGTCGCATTATATGAAAAATATAATCATATTTTCAAAGGATTAGAAGAATTAAAAGCTATGGGCAATGAAAATGCTGATAAAGAGACAAAACAATTTATTTCAGATGAAGAAGCCAATTATAAGCAATTATTAGCTGATTTAGAGGAAAAAGCAATTGAGTTTCTGATACCGAAGAATCGATTTGATGGATGTATGTCAATTAATCTTGAAATAAGACCAGGTTTATTTGAGAAAATTGTATTTTTTAATAAATTTATAAATAAATATAGGGGTAGGAGGCTCTGAATCAGCTTTATTTGCAGATGATCTCTTTAGTATGTACCAAAATTTTGTGGGATCACAAGGTTGGAGGTAAATGAATATATATTAAAATATTTTTTTTTCCTTTTTGAATAAGACTTATTATTATTTTGCTCTATATTAAATAAGAGTTTTTCCAGAAAGAGCTGAGTTTCTAAAAAGTTTTTTATTTATAAAGATTCAAAGTGACACATTATACAAAAGATACAAATATTGGCAAGGGGTGCAAATGCGGGATTCTGAAAATAACAGGAGAGGATGCTTATAAGAAATTGAAATGCGAATCTGGGGTACACAAGTGAAAACTTTCCGATAATGTTTCCAAAATCCTCATAAACTCATTATTTTGTAGGGTTATACGAGTTCCCGAAACTGAGAAGTATGGCAGATTGCATTCAAGTGCAGTTTCAGTTGTTGTTTTGCCCGAAATTCCTATGGTATGAATATTCTTTTTTAAATAATTAAAAAAAATGAAAGGATTTTAAACTTGATGAAAAAGATTTAAAATTTGATTATATGAGAGCAAGTGGAGCTGGTGGCCAGCATGTGAATAAAACAGATTCTGCTTGTAGAATCACTCATATTCCAACAGGCCTTGCTGTGCATAATATGGAAGATAGAAGTCAAGAAAAAAATAGAAAAAAAGCTCTTGAGGTTTGTTGAAATAACTTTTTCTTTAAAAAAAATTAATGAAAACTATTTTAGATTTTGACATCAAAATTATTCTTGATAGAAGTTGAAAAAACAAACACTTTTCTTACGTCTCAAAGGAAAGAACAAATTGCTGGAGCTGATAGATCTGATAAAATAAGGACTTATAATTTTCCTCAGTCAAGAATTACAGGTCTTTTATTGTTTTAACTAATTAATCGAATTAATTTCAATAGATCATCGAACGAATTTGACGTTGTTTGGCATGGAGAAAATGCTCAATGGAGATTTTCTTGAAGAGTTCATTGATGAATTCTGTAAACAGTCGCATAATGAGAAGCTGAGAATCTTTTTTGAAAAATTAAAAGAGGAAGAAAAATAATTTTTTCTAAAAATAAAAAAATCTCTTCTGGAAAATTAGTTTTTATGGGCTTTAAAAAAAAATCATTTACCTGCATAAATATTGTTTAATTAACCATTTTTTCTTTTTATAATTTAAAGGGACCTTCATCTCCATCATATGAAACCACATAATAATTTTTTTTCACAAAAAAAAAACAAGAAAAAAAAAAATTCATTTAAAATTGGATATTTTCGTTTTATATATATATTATTTATATCAAGGAAGAACGTGTTCAATCATTTATTTCTTAATTTTACTATTTTCGGTTCTCAATCCCTCATAGCTTTCCACTGGAATATGTTGCACCAAGCTATAAAATGTTCCCTTGGAATCATCATCCTCATTCTTCCTTCTTTGGATTCTCACTCGGACCTTCTTTGGGACGTTTCTAACACCATTTGACCAGAGAAATTGGTTCAATTTGGTATCAATTCTCACATCCTTTCAAATAAAAAAAATAATAAGGTGTATTCGAAATTTATTTACGTTTGTTAACATATTCCTCTTCGCAAAGGCCACGATTTCTGTGACTGCTTTCACTGCTTTTCTTTTAAAAGTTGCATGGTGGAGACGTTTGTGCAAATTTATGGTGTAATCTCGGCTAGCTTCAGAGACCATCTTTTTGCCACCCTTTTCTTTCTTTTTTTCAGCTTTCATTGGAGTTTTGTCAGATAAATGTTTGAGATTTGATCCTTTTTTTGAAAAAATAAGGTTTATTATTTTAATGAAAAGATATCCTAATATACCTTGGGAAAAAAAATTAGAACTTTTTTGATTAAGTTTCTTTTTTTTCTTTTTTTTAAGTTTTTTTTGAAAAAATTATTTAATCAATTGTTTTTTAATTTCATGCTGAAAAAAATTTGAGCGAAATTTCAAAAAAATAATTAAAACAAATTAATTTTCAGAAAAAAAAAAGGTCATCAAATTTTTGGCTAATTTTCAAAACCAACTCGTAATTTCTATTTTCAAACAATCCCTTTTAAATGAGCATTGAAGAGCAAAGCATCAACGACACAACAAATTTTTTAAAAGACATAAAAATAAAAGTGAATTTATGGGGAGACACAAAAAGAGAATCTGTTCTTTTTCACATTTATTATCATATAATTAAAAAAAATTAGATTTTTCAAGAAAATTTGAAATTAAGCCGGAGTCGCACGTTTCTGAGAAGTTTTTGTGAGGAGGAACCTAAGCAAAGCCCTGCAGATCTTGCAAAAAAAATCTTGTCAATTTTCAAAAATTCTGCAAAAATTACGAGGCATCATCTAATAAAGAAAAAACCTTTAAATTACGTTTCAAATTATATAAGATTGCCCTATAATGTTATGGTACAGATTTTCTTTGTGGAATAAAAAATTAAAATAAATAATTCTTATTTAGAGTGAAAATAATCCACTAAGCTTTTATCCAAATTTTGGTGATGATTTTCATGATGCTACAGTAAAGGTTTTCGGCTCAGAAAATTTTAATAAAGTTCTTCGTGGAAACCTAGGTTATATTTTAATTATTTTAATTTAAATAGCTTAGTTTTTTGCCTTTTATGTTGTAGAGACTGATATAATTTTTTATAAATTTATGAAGAAATATCCTCAAAATAAGGAGGAAGAAGGTTTTCAAAACTATCATTCTATAATGCTAACGAGCTATGAAGAAAGTTTCGAAGATGTTAAAGAAGGAATGGAAAAGCGACTCAATGATGCTGATAAATTATTCAACCAAATAAAACTGTGAAATTTTTTTTTTTTTTTTTTGAGTTAAATTTTGAATTTTTATTTAGGAAATATAAATCAGTTAAAGAAAGTGAACATTTAGATGAATATCATCTTGTGAAGACTGCAAAAGAATTATATTGTCGGATTTGCAATGTTTATGATTGTTATCATGGCATTCAAAAATCAGACAATTTTATGGGATTACATCAGGAGAAGAATTGTAATTTTCAATCAGCAGAGTTCTTTGCGAGAGATTTTGATGATGCCAAGCTTTTATGTGAGAATAATGCTCGAGATATGTCGATGAGAGAAATTTTCCAGAATTTAAAACATATATCTCTCTATTTTAAAAGTAAGGTTCTTTTTATATGCAAGAATAATTGTTTCATGGACAAACCATACAGCAAAATCTGCAGAATAATTGTAAATTTTTCATGAATTTTCAAAAAAAATAATTTTATGAAGGATGATAAAATTGAATTTTCAGAGCTCAAAATCGCATTTATTCGTTTGGTATTTTCTTTCATATATTGCAATTCTTAAAAAATAAAAAATAGGGTATTCAAACTTTTTCTTTTGAACCATGCAGTATCGCTATGATGAGCCCTGAAATTACTTGTCTTGAAGTTTATTTTCAACATTTTATTTTTCATCACAGTTTTTCAAAAGGCTTATATATATATTCTTAATGAAATTAGAAAACTTGGTTTGAATGAGAGTGCAACTTTAAAAAAAAAACATAAAAAAAAAAAAAATATTAATGGAAAAAAATCTAATAAAATTGCAAATATTGTAAAAGAAAATGACAGCATATCTTATATGCCTTGTAATCATACTTTCAGAAATAAATTAGCTTCAAATTTAGAGCAAAAATGTTTAGATTCTTGTCATTGCAAAAAAAGAGGAATGTGCGATAAATATTGCAATTGTGACCCATTAAAATGTGAAATCATGTATTCTATTAATTAATTTTTTTAAATAAAAACAATCATCAAAGGAGAAAAGGTTGTGAATGCAAATTGAGCTGTTTAACATCAAATTGCCCATGCTATGCAATGAACTATGAATGTGATCCGGATTTATGTTTAAATTGCTTCAACACGAGCTGCAATAAAAAAAAAAACCATTGTCGAAACAACCCCATATTTTTCACTTTGCAAAAAGTTTA
>JFJP01044646.1_pt1 | contig 14773 bp, 14 predicted proteins | sample 431651 | NCBI WGS metagenome assembly JFJP01 (sample SAMN02602958, study PRJNA72255) | Microbial mat metagenome, whole genome shotgun sequencing project. | biome: fresh water; feature: sink hole; material: water; isolation source: purple microbial (photo- and chemosynthetic) mats found in...
ATATTGTCTTGCAGTCTTGCGGTCTTGCGGTCTTGCGGTCTTGCGGTCTTGCAGTCGTGCAGTCGTGCAGTCATGCGATCTTAATGTTTGTTGTATGCTTTACCCTCTTTACTTTTGCCTTTTGTCTTTTGTCTTTGCTCTTTGCTCTTTGCTCTCAGGCGAAGTCGCGACTTCGCCTTACATAACATTTTTCCTCTGTGCCCTGTGCTCCTTGCTCCTTGCTCCTTGCTCTGTGCCCTGCGCCCCGTGCCCCCTGCCCCGTGCTCCTTGCCCTGTGCCCTGTGCTCTGTGCCCCCTGCCCCGTGCCCTTCGCTTTTCTCTTCCGCCTTCCGTCTTTTCTCTATAGCATTTTCATATACTCTTTACAATGTTTATCTATAGTTTTTTTAACAGTTGTCCATGTGAATTTTTTATTCGAAATTAAAACAGGCCAGTCTGATAAATCAACATCATTAAAATAGTTTAAGCTCTTCAAAGCATGAAAAACATTACGGTCATTATATTTATTTTGATAGTATTCGAGTATCTGGTGCACTGAGTACACTTCCAGCAAAAAGTACATATCTACAAAATCTTTCGACCTGGTACCGTTTCCTGCGATGGCATTCACTTTCATGGCAGCTATATCAGCCAGTGAATAAATGCGGATCTGTTCTGTCTCTAAAACCGGAAGAATCAGGTTGTATGCATGAGCAATAAAATCAACTTTAACACCGTCAATGCTCCCCTTTAATGTACTTATTGCGCTGTAATCAAGTGAAAACTGATAATTCTTCTCAAGATATTCAAGATAAAAACCACTATCGAAAGGAGCTAAGGAAAACAGGACCAGATCAACTGATAACCTGTGACCCAACTGTAAAGCAAGTCCCGTTCCACCGGCCAGATGAAATTGGGCAAACATGCTATCGGCCTGTAAAGCCTTTAGAAGCTGCAATGTCCGGGGTTCGATAGCTTCTTTTTGTAACATAAAAAATCCTCCTTGGAAAGATTCAGATATTCAGCAATAAAATTAAGCGTCCGTCCATCCAGATATCCTATCTTCAGCACAGCCTGTGTCAATTCCTGAATAGAATAAAATCTAATCAACTGTTTAAACTCATCCATATTTCCGCGGGTAAGTACCCGTTCTATAATTAGCAATTTCGAAATATTTGGATTAAGCTCAGCGGAGTTAACATCCCAGAAGAGAGTCTTTCTCAGAATCATCTTTTTATTATCGCTTACTAATTCAACCATCTCATTTTGTTTTTATTCCTCTCTACACTTTACGCTTTTGTCTTTTGTCTTCTTCTTTGCCCCCTGCCCCGTGCCCTGTGCCCCGTGCTCCGTGCCCTTCGCTTTTCTCTTCCGGCTTCCGGCTTCCGTCTCCGGTCTTCCGTCTTCACTTATGACAAAAACACCACTGCCCGACCTCTTCTCTTTTTTTTTAAAGATCGACCAATGTTTATTATATTTCTTAATCCGTTTTCAAATATTAAAAACGGACAAACTCCAAATACTCTTTCAAGACAACTAAAAGCTTGTCAAGGTTGCACTGCTGCAACTCTTTAATAACTTTTAAAGATAGAAATTATTTCAAAATTCAATACTGAATTTTGATGAAAGGAAATATTTCGTTGACAGAAGTTTCAAAGTCGTGCGGTCGTGCGGTCTTGCAGTCTCAGGTCAGGAAGTCATGCATACTATTATTCAGGTGATTTTAGAGATCCCTTAAGACTTTAAGACACACTGTTGGATGTCCGCAAACTTCGCCAGGGCTACGGCTGGCAGTACACGACCTCATGACTTGCACGACCGCACGACCGCAAGACTGCATGACTTGCATGACTTGCACGACTTGCACGACCGCAAGACTGCAAGACTATATTATCAGCATCGCATCCCCATAGGTTCCAAACCTGTACTTCTCCTTAACGGCCGTCTTATATGCATCAAAAAGCAGGTCGTAGCCGGCAAATGCCGATACCATCATCAGAAGAGTTGAATAGGGCAGGTGAAAATTACTTATCATCATATCAGGCACCTTAAAATCATAAGGCGGGAAAATGAACTTGTTTGTCCAGCCATCATATGGCTTCAGATAACCATCCGTTGAAACAGAGCTCTCAAGGGTCCTGACAACTGTGGTTCCAACAGCACAGATCTTGAATTTATTATCTTTTGCCTTGTTTACAATCGACACCGACTCATCTGTTATCAGTATCCGCTCCGAATCAACCTTGTGTTTGGTAAGATCCTCAACATCAACGCTTCTGAAATTGCCCAATCCTACATGCAGAGTGATCTCTGCAAATTCAACACCTATTATCTCAAGTTTTTTGAGCAGCTCCCTGCTAAAGTGCAACCCTGCAGTGGGTGCAGCAACGGCCCCTTCATGTTTGGCAAAAATAGTCTGGTACCTCTCGCTGTCTTCAGGCTCTACTTTTCTGTTAATGAACTTGGGCAGCGGGGTCTCGCCCAGGCTGTATAGAGTATCCTTGAACTCTTCATAGCTCCCGTCAAACAGGAACCTCAGGGTACGTCCCCTCGATGTTGTATTGTCAATAACTTCAGCAACAAGAAGATCATCTTCTCCAAAATACAATTTATTGCCTATTCTTATCTTTCGTGCCGGATCAACAAGAACATCCCATAAACGCTGTTCCCTGTTAAGCTCCCTTAAGAGAAAAACCTCAATCTCAGCACCCGTCTTCTCCTTGTTTCCGTACAAGCGTGCAGGAAAGACCTTTGTATTATTGAAAACAAGTACATCATTTTCGTTAAAGTATTCAGTAATATCTTTAAATATCTTATGCTGTATCTCTCCACTCTTTTTATTTACAACCATTAATCTCGATTCATCTCTGGTCTCCGATGGATAAAGGGCAATAAGCTCCTGTGGCAGGTTGTACCTGAATTGTGATAATTTCATAATAAATATATAATCGTTGTGATTTAAAGAATCCCTTTATACGTAATAATATCAAATTTGTTGCATTTGTTCAATATATTCCCTGAATTTTTCGATCTCATAGGCTCCTTCAATACGGTATGACCCAATGGCTGTGCGCTCCAGGGACGACAGGTAACTTCCGCTGTCAAGAGATAAACCCAGATCACGGGCAAACGATCTGATGTATGTTCCCTTGGAACAGACCAACCTTACTCTGACCTCAGGAAGATTATAATTTAGAAGCTCAATCTCCCTGAAGGTAACCGAAACGGGTTCAAGCTCTTTATGTATTCCTTTCCTGGCAAACTCATACGCTCTTGTCCCGGCGATTAGTTTAGCCGAGTACATTGGCGGAAGCTGCATTTGAACTCCAAGAAAACCTGCCAGTTTATCCCTGACTAATTCTTCTGTTATATGATCTGTTGGATATTCATTATCGGTCTCTGTCTCAAGATCGAATGAGGGCGTGGTTGCTCCCAGGTGAAATGTTGCAACATACTCCTTGTCGAGATCCCTGAATTCATCTATCTTCTTCGTCGCTCTTCCCGTACAAATGATCATCAGCCCGCTGGCCAGGGGATCGAGGGTCCCTGCGTGACCAACCTTAATCTTTTTTATGTGGAATGTGTTGCGAATCATAAACCTGACCTTGTTTACCAGGTCAAAAGAGGTCCAGAAAAGTGGTTTATTGAAAAGGAGTATCTGCCCCTCTTCAAAAATAGTTTTTATGGGTTCGGCCATTTCAGATTATAAAGATGGAGATCAATCCTGCTATTGCACAGTATATGGAAAACCAGATCAGCTTACTCCGTTTTACAAGGGTAATCATCCATCTGCAGGCAAAATAACCCGAGATGAACGCTGCAGCAGATCCTGTCAGTATTATCGTCCAGCTACCTGAACTGCTCATATTTGCTTCGCCGGAGAATGCTTCAAGGATATTTGCGCCAATGACAGGGATCAGTACCATCAGAAAAGAGAACCTTGCAATATCCTCCTTCTTATTGCCAATCAATAATCCTGTTGCAATTGTAGAACCTGACCTCGAGATGCCCGGTATAACTGCAATTGCCTGCGCAAAACCAATGACCAGGGCGTCTTTATATCCAATGCTTCTCTCTCTCTTTTTCATAAAATGAGCCGCGGCAAGTATCAGCGAGGTAACGATGAGCATTGATCCGACAAAAACAAGATTCCCATCGAACAGGCTCTCTATCGGACCCTTAAGAAGAATGCCCGCTATCCCAACCGGGATCATCGAAATAATAATCTTCAGGGTATACGATGTCTCTTCATTCATCTCAAACTTAAGGGACCCTTTAACCAGGCTCAATATCTCTTTCCAGAATACAGCAATAGTGCTGAGGACCGTTGCTCCGTGCACTGCAACAGTAAAAAAGAAACTTGCGTCAGGATCAATACCAAATAGTGATTTTGCTATCTCAAGATGCCCCGAACTGCTTACTGGTAAAAACTCTGTCAGACCCTGAATAATACCCAATACTATCGCTTCAAACCAATTCATGTTAAATCTAAGTTTTGATTAATAATTAAGGAGTGCCTGAAGTGTACTACTGTGACTGAAATGCCTGGAGTACTTAGAGTAAAAAGTACTTTAGTCACTTCAAACAATAGAGCACTTTACTCACTTTTCCCGGGCTTCTTCATAATGGCCCAGATCTCGAATATAAAACCTGCCAGTACAACAATAGGCGCAAGTGTTATTCTGCGAAAGCTGAATATGTCGTCGCTGAACTTATCAGGACTTTCCGATTTGCCACCGAGCATAAGCAGAAACCCAATTACAATAATTGCGAATCCAACAGCCAGCAGTTTATAATTTTCAGGTCCCAGAGCAAAATTTGTTTTCTCCCTGTTTTCGTTTTTTGTAGCCATAATTTAATCAATAATAAAGTTTGTCTTCAGAAATACTCAGATACCTGTTAACGGAAAAAAAAGTCGAAATAATATTAATCAGTACTCCTGTAGCAATTAATGAAGCGGCAAGCAGTAGTAAGAGATAAGTACTTTCCACAGTAACCATCATAAAAAACTCTTTTTCAATAAGATAAACAAGCCCCATCAGCAAACTCATTGCTATGAGTGCCGCCAGTAAACCTTGAAAAGCGCTCTGAAGAATAAATGGCCTTCTAATAAAGGCTCTGGTTGCCCCAACAAGTTGCATTGTCCGTATCAGGAACCTCCTGGAATAGATCGACAGTCTTATTGTATTGTTGATAATTGTCAATGCTATCAGGAAGAGAAATATGCTTATTACCAAAAGGAAAAGGCTTATTTTTCTTACATTCTCATTAATAAGAAAAAGTAATGATTCCTGGTAATAGATCTCCTTTACAAAAGGATATTCAAGTATATACTTTTCAATTTTTGCCACACTGTCGGGACTGGTAAATCCGGCAAAGAGATAGAGATCGTCCATCATCTTGGCAGCTGCCTCATCTTTTGAAACATACTCTGTTGATTTTACATAGAGCTTTGCATCAAGATCTTTCTGCAACATTCGGATATCTGCCTCTTTTGCCTCATCGTCGAGCATGACTGAAAACGACAGACTCTCGCGGAAATAATCAGATAACTCCTTGGCATTTATAAGGATGAGCCCAAGAATACCAAGAAGAAACAATACAAGTGAGACGCTGACTACCAATGTCAGATATGAGCTTCTCAGTCTCGCTTTTGATAAACCTGTATCCTTATTCTTCACCCTTTCCCTTTTGAGTTTTAAACTTATTTCAACTTGCGACAGGTTTCATTCACCACTCCCCGTCTCTTGCCTTCTTCCTCACTCCACAACACTTACCCAGCCGAAGGTATCTTCAACATCCCCATTCTGAATGTCAACGAGTCTGTTATATAGTTTCATACTTACAGGTCCGGGTTCACCGTTTCTGCAGTATTCATAAACCTTATTGTTCTCAGGATCAAATATTTTAGCAATCGGGCTTATAACAGCCGCTGTACCGCAAGCGCCGGTCTCGGCAAATGTTGCAAGCTCTTCAACAGGAACCTGCCTGCGTTCGGTTTTCATACCCAGACTTGCTGCAATGTCAATCAGGCTCATATTTGTTATTGAGTTCAGAATTGACTCTGATTTTGGTGTTATATACGTATTATCTTTTATCCCGAAAAAATTTGCAGGACCACATTCATCAATATATTTTTTCTCTTTTGCATCGAGAAAAAGAACGTTGGAATACCCTCCTTCGCGGGCTGCAATGATGGCTCTCAGGCTGGCTGCATAGTTACCACCAACCTTATATATCCCGGTACCCAATGGGGCGGCCCTGTCGAAATCCCTGCAAATAAGCATGTTAACAGGTTTTACTCCTTCTTTAAAGTAAGGACCTACAGGAGTAACGAACATAATAAAGGTATATTCTGCAGAAGGCTTCACCCCAACTTCAGCGCCACTGCCGTAGAGTAAAGGCCTGATATATAGCGTTGCTCCCGATCCATACGGGGGGACAAATTTCTTATTCAGCTCAATAACCTTAAAAAGGGCCTCCTTAAACATCTCTTTGGGAACGGGTGCCATTTTTACGCCATTTGCTGATGAGATCATTCTCTTTGCATTTTCCTCCCAGCGAAATACTCTTATCTTCCCGTCTTTCCCCATATATGCCTTCAGGCCTTCAAAAGCCTCCTGCCCATAGTGTAAAGCGGTTGCAGCAATATGTATATCAATATATTCTGAAGTAGAAACCTCAAGCTTTCCCCATTTACCATCTTTATAAACACAACGAATATTATAATCTGTTTTGATATAACCGAATGGCAGATTTTTCCAATCAAACTTTTCCATAACAACGGCAATTAAATAAGCGGTAAAAGTACATTTTTAAAACAAATTTATCACACATTCTATTGGTAAATAAGGATTATTCACCGTAAACCTGAAGGGCCGAGATCTGAACCTCAGCCGGAACACTTCTAAGTAACCTTGCAGTATCGGTTAAAAAGCCATGCTCTGATATAAGCTTCTTTTGAATCTCTACCCAGGCTTTCGTGTCAGCATGCTTTCCATACTCTGTCCGCTCTCTTAATAGCTTGTCCGTCAGCCTTATGTAATCGATGCGCCCGAGATAATCAAATTTTGCGTCGTGAAGGATCTTATCAGATTGTGTCTCCTGTTTATCAGTGAAAGAGTTCCTTAATATTCTTCCTGTCAGCTCAATATTCTGCTGATCAAATCCATAACGGGGCAGGATCTCCTCAACAAGACGTATAGATGCTTCCATCGGTTTCTCATAATCGGTAATGTAGCCCGTAAGTAAAAAAACAGATGCCAGCCTGAGGTTTACAAGCTCTTCATCGGGTAGTTTTTCTGCTGTTGAAAGCAGTTCAACTTGATTACAAATACTCTTCAGCAGCGCTGAATTATGAAAATACAGGTTTGGAGGAGCTTCGTCATCAAACATCTTTATTATCATATCCTCAATATCCTGCAACTTGATCATCTGTATCCTTAGGAAAAATTTTCTGTTCGGACTGCCATCCTCATTACACATCTCAGGGACAATGGCATTTACAAAATACATCTCAAGCTCTCCTTTGTACTTTACCGGCATTTTCCCCCTGTATTCACATGAAAAAAAGTCCTTGACAAATTCATACGTTGTACCTGAAATATTTATTTTACCGGCTTCTCCCGATGACTCCATCCTGCTTGCTGTATTTACGGTATCGCCCCAGATATCGTACGATAACTTCTTATGGCCAACCACACCGGCAACAACCGTTCCGGTATGTATACCGATCCGGATGTCCCAGTATTTCATCCCCTCCAGCTCTGATAACTCCTTCAGCTTACTCATATAAACCCTCATCTCAAGGGCTGCCAGAATTACCTCTACCGGATTGGTCCTGTTCTTTTCAGGTATACCGCCGGCACACATATACGCATCTCCGATGGTCTTAATCTTTTCTATCCCGTACTTCTCAACAACAGAATCAAAATAAAAAAAGAACTTATCAAGCTCATCTATTAATACTTCCGGATTCATCTCTTCTGCAATCTTCGTAAATCCCTGTATATCAGAAAACAACACTGTTACAAAGTTATATTTAATCTTGGTTGCCTTCCCTTTCTCCATTATCTCGCTCGCAGTATTCTTCGGAAGTACATTTGCAAGCAGGTTTTCAGTCTTTTCTTTCTCAATTATAAGATCCTCTGTTCGTTTATTGATTATCTGCTCCAGCATATATTGCTTCCGTGCAAAACGCAGATTCAGATGATCATATATTGCTTTAATAATAAGCACTATAAATGCCAGGTAAAGAAGGATGGCAATATCAGAAAAATACCATCCCGGAACAATATGTATTTTAACAAGGTCAGCTTCGCCTTCAGAATTATCTGCGCCGGCATAACGCACATGAAGAGTAAAGCGCCCGGGTGGCAGATTTGTGTACTCTTTAAAGTTAATCTGTCGCCATGGTGACGGACTTTTGTCAAATCCGGACAGAAAGAACTGATACCTGAAATTATCTGAGGGTACAAGTTCAAATGTGAGGTTATTGTTATGATCTTCCAGTAACAATTCCTCTTTTAGAAATTCATCCCTCTCCTTTGCCTCAACAGGAATAATTATTACAGAATCACCATTAATCAGTATCCGCTTCAGAGTTGGGACCTTCAGGGAACTGCTATCCTGAATGGCTGCATTAACCTCTGAATGAGGCATAACCAAAATGCATATGCAAAGAAGTATGAATCTGGAGAGAAAAGGCATAAATAATATTCAGCTAATTGTCAATTCAAATGTAGCACTTAAAAAAATCAGGTCAAAAGGAATGGGCAATTTTGAGTATTTTTGCACCATAATCAAATGAAGATCCTATGACAATTGTATTTGCATCTAATAATAAACATAAGGTAAAAGAGATAAAAAGCATTCTCGGAGATAGTTTTACTCTCCTTGATCTGAGCGATCTGAATATTACAGAAGATATCCCTGAAAATGAACCTGATCTGGATGGAAATGCTCTTGCGAAAGCCAGGTATGTTCATTCTGCTACCGGCATGAATGTCTTTGCAGATGACACAGGTCTGGAAATTGAAGCTCTCAACGGTCTGCCCGGTGTCCATTCAGCAAGATTTGCCGGAGATGACAAAAATTCTGCTGCCAATATTGTAAAAGTCCTTGAACTGCTCGGGGAAAATAAAAACAGAAAGGCCCGTTTCAGAACTGTAATAGCGCTTATCCTTGATGAAAAAGAATATCTCTTTGAAGGGATAGTTACCGGGAAGATCATTGATGTAAAAAGAGGAAGAGAGGGATTTGGCTATGATCCTGTATTTGTTCCTGATGGAAAAAACAAAACATTTGCGGAGATGGAACTGTCTGAAAAAAATTCAGTTTCACACAGGGCAAGAGCCTTTGAAAAACTAAGGGAATTTTTGAATCATCACTCACTTTCAGACAATAAAATAACCATTTAGTTGTTAATATTCCAGAATAAATAATCTCTTAGCTTATCCAGATCAAATTGCTGACAATTATTTACTTAAAAACGCTAAACCCGGCTCCCACACGATGGGAAAGGAGTCCTTCATGCCTCTCCCTGGTGAAACATGAAAGGAGACATCATAATATTCGGATCTGCTTATTAACAGTACTGCTATTATCATTCATTCAATTACATTCCCAAACGCCGGTAGGATCGTGGTCGGACCATCTTACTTATAACACCGCCACTTGTGTTGCTGTTGGCGACAAAGAGGTATATGCATCAACAGGCTCATCTGTAATAGTATATAATAAAGAATTTGCCGAACTTAAAAAGATGTCGCGTATAAACGGCCTGACTGAAACAGGTATCAGTACTCTGGCATGGTCGGAAGAGTACAAAACACTTGTAATTGCCTATTCAAGCACCAACCTTGATATTCTGAAGAACAATGTCATCTACAACGTCCCTGATATAAGCAGAAAATATATTCCCGGGAAAAAAGAGATCAACAGGATTCGCGTAAAAGGAAAATATGCTTACATAGCCTGCAGTTTCGGGATCGTTGTTCTGGACATAAATAAGAAAGAGATCTTCGACACCTGGAAGCCGGCTACCGGCTCCGATAATAATGAAGTGTGGGACATAACCTTTGGCGACGATCAGATTTTTGCAGCAACCGGCACCGGCGTCTTTTCAGCCAGCCTTGCCAACCAGGGACTGGCTTACTTCGGGAACTGGGACAAAATAAATACTCTTCCTGATCCTGCCGGAAAGTACACAACGCTTATTTACAGCGGAAGCAGACTTTATGTCAACCAGTCGGTAACAAACGCAGCAGGCGACTATGTTTATGTTATTAATGGCGGATACTCATTGTTTTCATATAAAGCAGGCGATTTTAACTCAGCATTTGAGCCCGCACCTGATGGATTCACTATCGCCTCAGGCACTTTTGTCAGGTATTATAACAGCGCCGGTTCCCTAATGAATACCATAACATACAATGTTTCCGGAAAACCGTATATTGCCCATGCAATTGCCGGTGAAGCAGATCTCTGGATAGCAGATGTAAGATCTGGCCTGATAAGGGGCGAAAACATGTCGGTTTTTTCGCAGCTAACCCTTCCAGGTCCATCATCAAATAACGCCTACAGCATAACATCTCTGAATGGGAAAACCATAATCTGCGGAGGAGGAGCAGACGTTACATGGAACAACTTCTGGAGGCCACTCCAGGTATCTGTTCACGAGAATAATGAATGGACAATCCTTTCACCTTCAACAATAAAAGATCCGATGAGGGCCCTTATTGATCCGGAAAACAGCAACCACTACTTTATTTCCACATGGGGAGGCGGATTACTGGAATACGAGGACAATACTCTTATTAACCAGTTTAACGATTCAAATTCTCCTTTACAGACTGTCATTCCCGGGAATCCATATGTAAGAATATGCGGACTGGCCATGGATAAAGATAGAAACCTCTGGTTTACCCATAACGAGGTACCCGGTAGCATTAAAGCCCTTAAACCTGATGGAGAATGGATCATTAATCCTGCAATCACAATTAATGTCTATACTATCGGAGATATTCTCATTGCCAGAAACGGCTACAAATGGGTCGTGCTGCCGAGAGGGAACGGCCTTTTTATTCTTGATGACAATAATACCCCGGAGATTTTCAGCGATGACAGGTATAAGAATATGCTTGTACAGGACTCTGATAATAAGATCATCTCATTTATTTATTCAATTACCGAGGATCTTGAAGGGTATATCTGGGTAGGTACTGACCAGGGACCTCTGATCTATTATAACCCCGAGAAGGCTTTTGACAATGACCTGAAAGCATACAGAATAAAAATATCGAGAACCGATGGTTCGGGTCTCGCCGATTATCTGCTCGGAACAGAAACAATCACAACAATAGCTGTCGACGGGGCAAACAGGAAATGGCTGGGGACCCTAAGCTCCGGAGCCTACCACCTCTCTTCTGACGGCACATCGCTTCTGAATAACTTCAATGAAGAAAACAGTCCCATACTCTCAAATTCCATAGTAAGTTTGGCGGTCGACAATAAGACAGGGGATGTTTGGTTCGGAACATCCAAAGGTGTGCAGTCTTTCAGGGGCAACGCAACTGAAGGAGCAGAAACATTCAGCAAAGTATACACGTTCCCTAATCCTGTGCGTGAAGATTTTCTGGGGAATGTTACAATAACAGGACTGATAAGGGATTCCCAGATCAGGATAACCGACATAAGCGGAAACCTTGTTTACGAAACAGTATCTGACGGAGGACAGGCAACCTGGGATTTGAAGACATACAATGGTAAACGGGTTTCAACAGGAGTATACCTGGTATTCTGTGCAAGTAATGACGGATCACAGTCGTATGTGACTAAGATGCTGGTTATAAGGTAAAGACTACTCTGTTATCAGGCTCTGAATTCGTTCTATCTGAAGCTGCTTATTAACCTCCCGCAGGCTCCTGGCAGTCTCGGTAAAATACTGATGCCCCGATATGAATTTAACCTGGATCTTATTCCAGTCATTAAGCGATCCCATCTTATTCTGAGCCTTAAGCTCCTCATAAAGAGTGTTGGAAACAGGAATAAAATCACTTCTCCCAAGGTAGTCGAGATCTGAATCGCAGATAATATTTTCAAGAAGATTAGTTGGTCTGGGAGGCAGCTTGGTTGCCATTATTATTGAGCAGATACGATCAATCTGCTCCGGGGAATAGTTGTATTTCGGCAGCATCTCACGCGCGAGTTCTGTGCCATAATATTCATGGTTGTCATACGCAATGGTATGGCCCGCATCATGAAACAACCCTGCAGTCTTCAAAATCAATATCTCCTCATCGGTACAACCCTCACCCCAGCCGATTAGCTCCACCTCTTGTCAAGAATGATCTCCTGAATATCGGTAAACTGTATCAGCCCAAACTTAATTCTGAATGACTCATTGGGAAGAATACCCTTCCCATCAACAGAAAATTCCTGTTTAAGACCCTTAACCTCATACATCTGAAGGTCTCCCTTATACTTCACAGGCAACTTCCCGAAATATTCACAGTCAAAAAATTCCTTAACAAGTTCGTAGGTCATCACTGAGATAAGTATAGTACCGTTATCAGAAACTGCTTCAACACGGCTGGCTGTGTTAACAGTGTCGCCCTTGATGTCGTAATTCACCTTTTTCTTTCCTGAGATGGAAGCAGTAACAGGGCCGGTATGAATGCCTATCTTAAGATCCCAGATCCTCTCTTCCCTGCCGGTCTTCCCTTTCTGGAAGTTTTCAAGAAAATTCCGCATCTCCATTGCGGCCATAACAACATCAACAGGGTTTGTTATATTTTTAACAGGTATTCCCCCTGCGCACATGAAAGTGTCACCAATTGTTTTGATCTTCTCAATTTTGTACCGGGTAACAATAGCATCGAATTCAAAGAGTATCTCATCGAGCTCATCCATTACTGAAGTAGAGTCAATAGTATCGCTAAGCTTTGAAAACCCATGAATATCAGCGAAAAGGACAGTGGCCATGTTAAACTTAAGGGACCTCTCCTTCTTCTCTCCCTCCCCGGCATCCCTGATCCCTTCGGGTGAAAGCTTTTCATACTGGGTTTTTATCTTCTCATAATCCCTGCTCAGCTTATCATTCATCTTCTCCAGCTTCTTGATATGATCCTCAAGCTCCTGGTTCTGTTTTGCCAGCCGGGCTATTCTTTTTACAAGCTCTTCATTATTAACTACTGTCATGCTGCAGTTGATTGAACAGTAAATATAATAATTTTATCTTTGAATAATTCATTTAACATCATGCTTGAGAAAACAAGGGGGATAGTGCTTAATCAGATAAAATATACCGATTCCGGTATTGTTGCCCGCCTGTATACAAGGAAATTCGGCAGACAGTCTTTTCTGATTAAAGGAATGAGAAACAGGAAAGCAGGAAAGCATAATATTCTCTTCCAGCCTATGTTTATCCTCGACCTTGAGCTTAACTACAAGCCTGCAAGAGAGCTGCAGGTTCTGAAGGAGTTCTCTGTTTCATTTACACCTTATAATATATATGCTGATATTAAGAAGAGCAGTGTGGCAATATTTCTTGGTGAGATCCTTACATCGGTCCTGAGAGAAGAGAGTCAGCACGAAGAGATGTTCGACTTCATCGAGGAGTCGATAATATATTTTGACACCTGTAATGAAGGATATGCCAATTTCCATATAGCTTTTCTTGCCGGATTAAGCAGCTACCTGGGCTTTGAGCCGGGCCCGCGCGAGGATAAGGAAGCAACCTTTTTTGATATGAAAAACGGATTGTTCGTCCCCATTCCTCCTGTGCATGGAAACTATGCAGGGAAAGAGATCTCAGATATCCTTTCCGATTTCTTCGATGCTTCATACGACACTTCAGCAAACATCCGGTTGACCGGCGCTCAAAGAAACGAGGTGCTCGAAACACTGGTAAAATATTACTCCCAGCATCTTCCTGGCTTAAAAAAGATTAACTCTCTGGCGATACTGAAAGAGGTTTTCAGTTGAGTTTTATGTTATCGGGCTGAGGATTTTTACATATCTTTAAGAGTCTAACTGAAATAAAAATGGCGATTATTCCCTCTATTGTCAACTGGCTTAACAGCAAACGCATAGACCAGATAGAGCTGTTTAAAAAACATCCTTCCGAAACCCAGGAGGAGGTATTATATCAACTTTTAGGAAAGGCCGCTTTAACAGAATGGGGTAAAAAATTCAACTACTCATCAATAACTTCTATCAAAGAGTACCAGTCGAGGCTGCCGGTACAAACTTATGAGAATATTATCCCTTATGTCGACAGACTGCGTAAAGGCGAAACCAATATCCTGTGGCCGGGAGAAATAAAGTGGTTCGCAAAATCTTCCGGCACAACATCCACGAAAAGCAAGTTCATACCAATGAGCTCCGAAGCCCTTGAAGATTGCCATTACAGGGCTGCAAAAGATATTCTTATCATCTATTCTGCCCGAAAACCTGACACAAACATTTTCTCTGGGAAAAGCCTTACCCTGGGTGGCAGCCATAAAATGAATCAGTTCAGCAATGACTCGTTATACGGTGACCTGTCAGCTATACTCATTGAAAATGCACCTTTCTGGGTTGAGATCATAAGAACACCTAAACAAAGCATTGCCCTTCTTGATGACTTTGAGAAGAAACTTGAGATTATCACAAAGTCAACTATTAACGAGAATGTGACAAACATCTCAGGTGTGCCATCATGGTACCTTGTGCTCATTAAACAGATCCTTGACTTCACCGGGAAATCCAACCTTCTCGACGTATGGCCAAATCTTGAGGTCTTCTTTCACGG
>JFJP01002099.1_pt1 | contig 14772 bp, 16 predicted proteins | sample 431651 | NCBI WGS metagenome assembly JFJP01 (sample SAMN02602958, study PRJNA72255) | Microbial mat metagenome, whole genome shotgun sequencing project. | biome: fresh water; feature: sink hole; material: water; isolation source: purple microbial (photo- and chemosynthetic) mats found in...
ACACGTTTTTTAACGCTGGTCTATAGCAAACAACAGCTTGCAAGATTAACTGTCGAACTCGGGCGTTCCTGTTATAAAGGTTGCCAGAGCCAATTAGCCAAATGTGCTTACACGCACTTGAATAAACAGGGCCATTTGTCACGCTATGATCCGACGTGGTTCTCCCATCAAAAAGCGTTCGGCAGCATACCTGTCGGATAGTAAAAGACTGATAGAGATCATTCAAAACAGCCACCCGTAAACGAAAAACGGGAGGAAAACTCCCGTTATTGGCCAGAAATCGCTATCAAGCAGAAATCGCCTCTTTTCTGCGTCGACCTATGAAACCAACGAACGCAAGACCTGCCAGCAACATGGCGTAGCTTTCAGGTTCTGGAACGGCAGCAGCAATATCCGCCGCATCGGCCGCGCGAACGGCCCAAACATCATATACATTGACTTTGTTGAGAAAATTCTGATAGCCCGATTGAAAATAGAAGCTTCCAGCGTATGTGTCCGCATATCCAGGATAAGACGTGCCGGTCCAGTATGAATAGTTCTGAAGGTTCTTCACCAGGCCGATATTCGCCTGACCTTTCGCATTTGCGTTTCCGAGTACTCCATTTTGAGCAGTCAACCCCAAATTGACATAGTACATGTACGACATCTGGTCAGCTGGGTCCGTTACGTTGTACTGGCTGGTGCTGGTCCTCATCGTCGGCAGCTTCCAGTCATTGTGGCCGAGGTAGTTGGCAGCATTCATTCCGGCAATCCAGCTATTGGCCGTACTCCAGTTCATTGAACCAGCGCCATCAGCACTACCAATTCCGGATACGCCGAAAGTGTTGCTGGCCGCCAGATTGGCGTCTTGCAACCACACGAGATTGGTCACATTGTCGTAAAGCTGACCGTTGTGTTCATCAAGCAGCGCAGCTTGAGCTCCAGCGCTGGCAAAGATCAGTGCGACAGAAGTCGCAATTGCGAGTCGTTTCATAGCGATTTTCCCTTCAAATATAAAAGTTGATTCCGGCAATCCACGAGTTTAGATAGTCGGTTATTTCTTATATGCTAGTCATATGACAAATGTTCGGTTCATTAGGTTTTTTTGAGTAGTCCAAATGACTTCGAGATATTCTCAAAGGGCTATCGCCTGCCGTCACGGCACATAATCCACACGGCTGAACCGCTTTAACCAGAGCTTTTTGCGTCCTGCTATCGACAGTCCATTGCCACTGGCATCCCCCAATGAAGCTCAAACGCTCGCTTTCCCTTGGAGCATTCGGCCATCTCATTACACAACAGTGAAGGAAATTTCCAGGGTGAAGCCCCTCCGATGAGGCGCAGAATACAGAGCAGTTTGTCCGGGGTTTGCGATTGACCTCCCTGATGCATTGACGGCCCTGTTGCCGATACGAAACCCATTCGATTTCACCCGTCCGACCCAAGGCGCGATGCCAATCACCACGATTGCAGTTGATTTATCGCTTCAACATTGCTATAAAGTTTATACGGTATATACCGTATTACCTTTTATGTGAAGGAGCGCCAAATGAACGACACCCCGTCAAAGCCTACGAAACCCGTTGTGGCAAAACCCGCGGTCAAGAAGGTGGTCAAGAAATCCATCGAAACACCCGCGCCCGCCAAGGCAAGCAAAAAGACCACCAAGGCGGTAGCCCCTGTCACAACCGAGTCACCCACCGCTGCGAAGCACGGCAAAGAAGGCAAAGCAAGCAAAGTCAAGACGGCTTCCGTGAAACCCCCGAAACTCATTCGCGACAGTTTTTCCTTCCCTGAAACCGACTACGCGATGATTGGTACGCTAAAAGCGCGCGCCCTGAAAGCGGGTTGCGAGGTCAAGAAGAGCGAGCTGCTGCGTGCCGGATTGGCGGCACTGTCCGGACTGTCGGACGATGAACTGCTTCAAGGGCTTGCGGGTATCGTCAAGCTAAAGACCGGTCGTCCAGCCAAATAGCTCGCGACAGCCCCTTGTCCCACGCCGTGTGACAAGGGGTAGCGACAGGCTGTACGGTTGACTGGGCGCTGAGCCCCCAGCCCTTCCCGAAACCGCGTTTATCGAGAGACTTCCCATGCGCTTGCATGGGAAGTCAGGCGTTGATCATTCTCGTCATTTACGGCAGTAGAAATCCAAGAGTAAAGAATTCATGCGCACGTTTATGGTAGCCAACCCCAAGGGTGGGTGCGGAAAGTCAACACTCGCCGTTCATCTGGCGAGCTGGTTTGCACGTTGTGACGAGATCGTCTATCTGGCCGATCTTGATCGACAGAAGTCAAGCCGGCACTGGTTGCAATTGCGTTCCCTATCGCTTCCGCAGATCCGGTATTGGTCATTGTCAGAAAACGACCTCAGCCAGCCGCCGCCGGACTGTAGTCTGGCCATTCTGGATACTCCGGCCGGTTTGCATGGCAAGTCGCTGAGAAAAGCGCTGAGTGAGGTGGACCGCGTGATCGTGCCGGTCTCGTCGTCGCTCTTCGATATGCTTGCCCTTCAAGATTTCTTTGAAGAGCTTGCCGAGATAAAGGCCGTACGCAAAGACAAGGTCGGGATAGCCGTTGTAGGAATGCGGATTGATCAACGTACCATCTCCTCTCAACAACTCATCGAATTTCTCAACGAGTTCGACTTGCCGCTGCTCAGTTGCATCCGCGATTCCCAGCGCTACGTTCAGTCGGTCAACTCGGGAACAACGCTATTCGACACCTATTCACCCCTTGCCCGAGATCTTGAGGAGTGGAAGCCACTGCTGGATTGGCTGGTCAATCGGCGCTAGTTCGTGCGCTTCAAACGCCAGGCCACGGTAAAATTGATCCGCGCATTCCCTGAACTGACAGGTGCCAGAGCTTGATGCTTATCGTCAATTCTGCCAATAATGCGTCCTGTTGAAAAACAAGGAAGGCTGATCATGTCCATCTTCTTCGAACTTTTTTCCCACGACCCGCACCTCATCGCCATCAAATCAGGACACGCGCTTTTCAGGGAGGGGGAAGAAGGACACCTGATGTTTGTGCTGACGGCGGGCACCGCCGAAGTAATCGTCAACAACCGGGTTGTCGAAACCCTCCATCATGGCGGCGTTGTTGGGGAAATGGGCATGGTGACGGGTGAACCGCGTTCAGCGACGGTCGTTGCGGTGACGGATTGCGAGTTCGTTGCCATTGATGAAAAGCGCTTTCAGTTTCTGGTGCAGCAAGCGCCGTTTTTTGCCACTCAGGTCATGCGGCTCATGGCTGAGCGCTTGCGCCATACAAACGAGATGCTTCTGGCGATTGAAGACATCTGAGCACCAAAGACTGAGCAGAACCAGCTTGGCGATGCAGAGTTTGATCTACCTACTTGGCTGGTTGTGTCGGTGCGCTGCGTTGACCGCGGTTCTATCGGCTAATAAATAGCGTGGCACCTTCCGCCGTTCTCGAACGGGCACAAACAGCGCGAGACACGGGCTTTCTTCTGGTTTAACGGCATCGCAAAGGATGCGATACATCATTTCTGCCGCCGCATACTCGCTTGAACAGCCATAGCGCTTGTCGGTCAGGATAACTGCAAGGCGAGCAAGATGCCCTGCAATCCTGCGTAGATGTTCAGGCAAATACGGGTCTCGTGACCATCCTTCGGCTTGTTCTGCTACTTCGGTGAAATCCATTGCTCACCTCTGTTGCGGTGATTCTTGACTAGAAAGGTTTCTGTCGCGTGACCGCTAGCTACCCTTTTCAACACCAAGATTCCAGCTTGTTGCACAACCAGAACACCGGGCGACAAAACTGTTGAGACGTACATCTTTTGCGGTTTTCATCGTCTTGCCACAAACCGGGCATGCCACATGATAGAGCCGATAGACCATATAAGCGACAACCCAGACGACAGACACCTCGAAGGCAATAGCGAAAGCCCATCCAATACCGATATAACCGTTTTTCAACAACACCAGACCCATAGCCAAGAGAAAAGCGATACCGATGCAGGCACGGAGCAAGAAACGCCTGAACCATTGTTCAAAGGTCGGATGCGGAGGAGGAGACACCTGATGACTTCCGGTAAGTGACGACTTGGTCTATGCCATGTGCCGATACTATTCTAGCCGCTCAGAGGCGTTTATCAACCGGTCAATAGGTGATTCGCCCGGAGCGTTCAATGATCAGGTCTTGGTTTTGGAGGCATTGCTGGGGAGTTTGGCACCCTTGATGGCGAACAACAGCTGGCTGATCAGGCCTTGACGGTCACAGAGGTTGAATTCCTGGACGAAGAGTTGTGCCATTTCGTTACCTTGTCCCGAGATGGAAGCGGCCAAGGTCGTAAGATGCGGGGCGCTGTCACATGAGAGGGCGATGAAGGTGACATCTTCCGGCACAGCTGCCCGATCCTCGGTTGTTGAGGACACCTTAGGCGTAGGCGCGGAGAATAAACTTGAGCAGCCCCCCATGCGGGTAGGCCAAGGTGCCGGTTTCGTCATTTCGGTAGCGAGATTCAAAACCGGAAAGGTCGAAATCGTGATCGAATAGGTGATGAACGGCGCAGGCGAAACTACCGGAAATTGCGGCTTCTCCAGATCAACGTCCAAAAACTGCGAACTCAGGGCAACTGTCTTGTAACGTTGCCATGCAACACTTCCGAATCCGATAACCCTTTGAATATTGATATTCCATTCGGTCCACTTCTGGATTCCGGGTCAAGCCCGGACTGACGGTTCGTCCAAGCGTTCCAGCATGACTATTAACTGGAGCCCCAATTCATTCCAGCATGCGAAATATTTCTAAGTTCATTAGCCGTTGTAACACGGTTGTCACATTGGCCGAATACTGTTCGCCTTTCGCGACGCTTAGCGTCTATTTCTTCGTCCATAAATCAGACACCCTTGCGCAATAAACCTGTATTGACATCCAAACACTCGGACTGGTGGCCGCCCCTGCTGGTTGTGGCTTTGTTGATCGCGGTTTGGGTGACGATGCTGAATCGAGCCGACGACGACAGCGCACGGGTTACTCGGGATGCTTCGATCAATCATGGCAACGTCGCCCATGCGGTTTCCAATCACACCAGTCAATTACTGGAGCGATTGCGCTTTTATGGCCAGGTTCTTGCGGCTGATCCGGACAATAAAACCTCGATAAACCTGACGCGTTCAGCCTTGATGCTGGACAAATCCTTCCTGCGCCTGATGTATTTTGATGCGGCAGGGCGTCTGATCCATTCTTCCGGCCGAAAGCCGGAACCCTGGTTGCTGGATGCGGCTCGGGATTTTGCGGCTACGACCAGGCCGGATTCGTCGGAAAGACTGTCTATCGGCAAGGTGCCACTGGCTGAATATGCTCACGCCTGGAACTTGCCGATCATCTACCAGCCAGAATCGGCGGGGGAGGGTGATAGCGGCTTTTTGCTCGCGCTGGTTGATCTGGGCCATTTCTCGCAACGATTTGAAGAAATCTCACTTGGGAAAAGCGGTGAAATCGTCCTCGTTGCCAGCGACGGCAGCGAGCTGTTGCGCATGCATGAAGGACGCCTTGACTCGGTATGGAACATTGCTGATACGGAGCGCTTCCAGTTGGCTTTTGCCGAGAAGACTGGGTTGGTGACAGAACCGGCGCGCAACAAGCTGCTTCGCCTCTATTCCTACCGGTGCGTTCCGTCCAGCCCGCTCGCGGTACTGGTGAGCCGAACCCGTGACGATGAGCTTCTGGAAAACCAGGCCATTCGACGCGGTTATTTCGGGTCGGCATTGCTTTTGACGGTGCTCATGATTTTCCTGACCGGGTTGTGGATGCTCTCGGCCCATCGCCGCCGCGTGCTGATCCGCAGTTTGACGAAAGCGCAGGAGAACAACACGCAGCTGATCAAGCAGGTCGAGAAGGAAAAGGATGTGGCCTACCATCTGGCGACCTACGACCAGCTGACCGGCTTGCCGAATCGCCGGCTGTTCGCCGAGCTTGCCAGTCGCTATGTGATGCGCGCTCGTCGAATTCGCGGTCGCTTTGCCGTGATGTTCATCGATCTGGACCGCTTCAAGCCGATCAACGACACGTACGGCCATAAGACCGGCGATCAATTACTGATTGATGTGTCGCAGCGGCTCAAGGATTGCATGCGTGAGGCCGACGTGGTGTCGCGCCACGGTGGTGACGAGTTCGTTGCGCTGCTGTCTGATCTGCGCAGCACGCAGGATGCCGCGATGATTGCCGAAAAGATCATCGAAAGCCTGAGCCAGCCGTATGTCGGGCTGGTCGATGCTGAAATACGGGTTACCCCGAGTGTCGGCATCTCGTTTTTTCCGGACGATGCGGAAGAGATCGATACGCTGATACGCCAGGCCGACACGGCGATGTATCAGGCCAAGGAACGAGGGCGAGCCACCTTCGCTTTTGCCGATCCTGCACTGAATCGCCGTCTCGATCTCAGCAATCAGATCGAGGCAGCGCTGCCGGCCGCTTTTTCCAACCGGGAAATCCAGGTTCACTATCAGCCCAAGGTCTCGCTCCGGGATTTCAGCATTACCGGGCTTGAAGCCCTGGCGCGCTGGAATCATCCGCAACTGGGGGCGGTTTCGCCTGCCGATTTCATCCCGGTGGCGGAAGAATGCGGCGCCATCATCGAACTCGGGGAATACGTCATCGCCGAGGTGTGCCGGCAACTGGAGGCGTGGACTCTTGCCGGCGTGCCGCTGGTTCCGGTGGCGGTGAACGTGTCATCACGGCAGCTGCACTCGCCGAATCTCTTTGACTTCATCGCTGGTACGCTTGAGCGGCACGGTATTGCACCGCATTTCCTGCAGATCGAGATTACCGAGACCGGTCTTATCAACGCGGATAGCGGCTTTATTGACGTTTTGCACAAGCTTGACGCGCTCGGCATTCATCTCGCCATTGACGACTTCGGTACGGGTTATTCCGGCCTCAGTCATCTGCGCGCCATGCCGGTGCGCTATCTGAAGATTGATCGCTGTTTCATCAAGGATATTCGCAACGACAATAATGATGCGGCCATCGTCAGCAATACCATCTCGCTTTCCCATAGCTTGAAACTTCTGACCATTGCCGAGGGCGTTGAGACCCATGAGCAGGTGGCCCACCTCAAGGCCGCCCGTTGCGATCAGGCGCAAGGCTATCTGTTCTCGCGCCCGTGCGAAGCCGCTGCAGTCGAAAAGCTCCTCGTACTGAAACAAATCCCTTTGACTATGGGGGAAGAATGATGAAGGAGCCTGTTCATGACTAAGCGAACCCGCCTTGTCGGCTTGCTTGCAAGCATTGCGCTGAACGGCCTCGCCGGAGTCTCCGCTGCGCATGCAGAGAAATGTGAAACACCGCCGGTTATCCGTTTTTCAATGATTCCGCTTGGCGATGTTGACCGGGAAATCAAGCGCTATCAGCCCTTGTTGAAACGCATCGAGGAACTGACCGGCCGGCCGGTGTCTGTAGTGAGGCCGACGTCGTATGCTTCCGTTGTTGAAGGTCTGCTCGGCGGCAGCATCGACATCGCCACGCTTGGGCCGGCAACCTATGTGGAGGCCAGGAGTGGCGATGAGTTACTCACGCCGTTCGCCACCACGGAAAAGCGCGAAGGCGCATTTCAGGTAAAAGGGCCTTTCTATCACGCGATGCTGGTGGTTCTTGCGGGTAGCCGTTTCGCTGATATTGCTTCGCTCAAGGGCGCTCATCTCGCACTCACCGATCCGGGGAGTACGTCCGGGTCCCTTCTGCCGCGCAAACAGTTTGCGCCCCTATTGGGGATGCCGCTGGAAAGCTATTTTGGTGCGATATCGTTTTCCGGCAGTCATGCCAAATCAGCGATGGCCGTGGCTCGCGGCCAGGTCGATGCAGCCTTTGTTGCGTCGGCACAACTCGAGGAAGCCAATACATCGGGAGCGCTACCGGCCAAGCAGGTGCGCGTACTGTGGAAGTCCGAGCCGATTCCCTTGGATCCGTTTGTCTTTCGCGGACAGTTGTGCGAGAACTTGCGCAAGGAAATACGTTCTGCATTTCTCGGCGATGCAGCAACCGCGTCCTTGCTGGACCTGCTGAATGGTTTCAACGCAACGCGATTCATCCCGGTCGACGACAGCCACTATGCCGGGATCCGAAAACTGCTCGATAAGGCGCCGAAATAGGTGCCGTATTTCTTGTATCGTTGTGATGCACTGCGTGTCATGGAAGTGAAATCTTCGTGACACATAATGAGCGCTCCTGTTCTCTGGAGTCGTGTGTATGGTAGTTCTTGATCCAGCCAGTCGGCTGGACGGTCACTTTTCGTTTCGCAACGCCTTGCGCACTGCCGCGATTATCGTCGGCGTGGGCCTGCTCAATATTCTGCCGAATTCCGCGTGTGCGGCGGATGTACTTAAAGGTGCAGGTTCTTCCGCAGCAGCGCCGGTGTATCGAATCTGGGCTCAGGAATACAAGAAATTCGGGGGAGAATTGATCGAGTACGACCCGGTGGGGTCCGGTGCCGGCATGACAAGTATCCGGAAAAATGAGGTTGATTTTGGTGCGTCTGACGTTATTGCGACCAAGTCGGATTTGGTCAAGGATGGCCTCGTGATGTTTCCGACGGTTATTTCAGGTGTCGTTCCGGTCGTCAATCTTCCGAAGTCCAGAACGCTGCTCAAACTGGATGGCGACCTGCTGGCCAGGATTTTTCTGGGCGAGATTTCGCAATGGAACGATCCTGATATCGCCGCACTTAATCCTGATGCAAACCTTCCAAGCCTGCCAATCAAGGTGGTTTGCCGCAGCGATGGATCGGGAACGACCTATCACCTGTCGGATTATCTAAGCAAGTTGAGTCCGTTATGGAAATCGCGATTTGGTGTTGCCAACAAGCACGAATGGCCGTCCTCGTTTATCGCTGTCAAAGGCAGCAGCGAGGTTTCCAGGGCTGTGCGGAACACGCCCGGTGCAATTGGTTACATCGACTATAACTACGTGCTTGACGATGGCCTTGTTGGGGTCCAGCTACGTAATGCGGCGGGAAAATATGTGGTGGCATCCACCGAAAGTTTCAGTAGTGCTGTAGTGAAGAGCCGCTGGTACAGCAATGGAGATTTTGCTGAAACTTTGACTAACATACCCGGCGATCTATCCTGGCCTATTGCCATGGGTACGTACGTTGCAATACCACGCGTTTCGAGTGATCCCGTGCGCGCGGCACGAATACTTCGCTTCTTTACCTGGGCCTATGCGAACGGGAATTCACTGGCCCGACAAGCCAAGTTCGTTCCCTTGCCAGAAATAGTTCAAGCCAAAGCCTTCCGGGAAATCGCGTCAGTGGTTGGAAAAGGAGGGGAGTTGATTGGGTTTTCGGCTCTCAAAGTCCTGGTCGCTGGAGTGTTGTAAAGACCAAAATATTTCTTGATAACAAGGATGAATTGCCATGAAATTGATAGTACCTTCTGAAGAGTACCTTGAAAAAGCCAAGCTGGTGAGTAACGAAGAAGCGGAGCGCCTACAGGCGCGAATGCGTGGAAAGTTTTCGCGTCGATTCGAGGACAAAAAGCTGTCGGCGATAGAGGCCATTGCATTGCAGCTTCAGTTTGAAGATGAAGAACTCGTCGAATGGCGCCAAAAGGTGTCAGAAATACGGGCAAGACACAAAGACAAGCAGAAAGACTAATCGTCAGTTCTGTTGAATCAGTGAGGTCTGACGGGGTAATCATTGCCTTCTCAGTGACTGTCTGCTGGCCGTCGGTCTTGTTGAAATAACCAGACTCAACGTCTCGTCATTCCGGACTTGACCCGGGATCCTGTTGGTTCCGCACTTCCTTTGGTCAGCTTCCGGGTCAAGCCCGGAATGTCGGCTTATACACGCGTTTCAAGCTGAAACAGGTCGTGAGAATACCTTCGCGGATTGCTCGCTATCAAGGCTACGGGGTGTAATCGCCGAAACCGTGGTGCTGAGTATGTTTTTGACCGAACTATAGACGTCATAGTTTTGCCCGATAAGCCGCTGAAGCGCCTGATTCATGCGAAGGGTAGCCGACTGGTAGTCTGACAATGCCTCGATAAATGCATTCATGGCTTCCCTGAGATTGCAAGGTACATTACTCATACGATACTTCTCAAGGGGTATTCCTCGGGTACGCCCTGAACGGTTTGTGTTACAGACATGTTTCCATAACCATGGCCTGAAAGTCGCATGAATTGGCGTTCTACAGCGCAATACGTTGAAGAAAGCCGTTTTTTTGACTCTCCAGCGAGCATTGCTGCAGATCACCAATTGGCGGTCCTTCCAGCTGCTCACGAGCAGGAGGTATGGTCCGAATGGATAGGCCAATAGTTCCTTCGGACCCTGTCAATCACCTCCGTCCGTCATTCGGAATACACATTTAAACAGTAAGGTTACAGACACTGGTTTCAACTAGTTCGTCAATACGGATGGTCGTTTCGGTTCAGGCGCTTACATTAGAAACGACGACCTGTTCAAGGTCATGAACGCTGCCATGGTTCTGGAGCCCGAGTCCTATGCCATGCTGCTGGCTGGTCTTAATCTGGTGGGTCTGATAGCCCGTCGCCGCGCTCGCGCTGTGTGATTCTGGATTCTTGTAGCAACCTGAGGCGCTCCCAGACGGGGGCGCCTTTTTGTTTTCTGAAGACGGGATGATCTTGGCCGCTTCCATTCTGCGAAACACGCCACCGACTGTATGTCCGGCTTCCGAACGGATCATGCCATTGAGAGATCGTCGTCTTGGTGGCGAAATGTTGGTATTCCATACTTACAGTTCAGTCCATTTTGGCGGTGACTTGGTAGTCGGTCATTTTGAAACGAATGGACATAAAAACTTCGTCATTCCGGGCTTGACCCGGAATCCAGCAGTGCGCGAACTGGCTCTGCACCCCAGGGGTATTTCCTGCGGGGCACATTCCCTTCGGTCAGATTCCAGGTCAAGCCCGGAATGACGGGCTATCAATGCGTTGTGGCTGAGCTTGAAGCACTTGATGTGTCGTCGATACCTCGCACCATTCACAGAGAAAGCCTCAAATGAAGTATCCCGCCTTCGTGCTGCGCATTCTCGGCTTGCTGCTGTTTGTACTTGCCAGCGTTTCCTCTGCGGCCAATTTGCCAGCAGAATCGGCTGGCAAGATCGATCCGGCAACCTGGCTCAAGGTCGAGGCGGGCGAGGTTCGCGATCTACTGGTTCTCTTCGATGAACCTGCCATCGATGTCGACGTCCGGAGCAATATGGCCGGACGAAGGCGTCAGGTCGAAGACTCGGTCGCCTTGTCGCTACGAGCCGTGCGCTACCGCGAACTCAAGGATCGCGTCCTGGGCTCGATGGCCGCCAACGAAACCGAGGTTCGCAAGGATTACCGCCATATTCCCATGTCCTTCGTGCGCATCCGCGACAGTGATGCTCTGGCGGCGTTGCTGGAACACAAGGGCGTTCTGGCCGTCTATGAGGATGTAAAGCTGTACCCGACACTTGCCCAGAGCCTGCCGCTGCTTGGGCAGCCCCAGGTCGAGCAGGTCATGGGCCGGACGGGAGAGGGCACCGTCGTGGCCGTGCTCGATTCCGGCGTGGATTACACGCGTGCCGAGTTCGGCACTTGCGCTGCTCCCGGCGCACCCGGCTGCAGGATTCTTGCGGCACTGGACACCGCGCCCGACGACGGGCAGCGCGATGCTAATGGTCACGGTACCTGGGTCGCCGGGACGGTGGCCGGCATCGCACCCGGCGCCGGCATTGCCGCGCTGGACGTCTTCGACGGCGACGGCGCCTTGAGTTCCGACATCATCGAAGCCATCAGCTGGGCCATCGCCAACAAGGCGACCTATAACATCGTGGCCATTAACATGAGCCTTGGCGATGGAAAGAACAACACCAGTGCATGCGACAACAAGTTCTCAAATCCTTTCCGGCAGCCCATCATTAATGCGCGCAACACCGGCATCTTGACCGTTGTTTCCAGCGGCAACGAAGGCTTCACCAATGGTCTGGCCAGCCCGGCGTGTACGAGTGAGGCGGTTTCGGTCGGCGCAGTGTATGACGCCAACGTCGGTTCCGTTACCTGGAGCGGCTGCACGGACAGCACTGGCGCCGCGGACAAGGTGACCTGCTTTTCCGACAGTGCCAGTTTTCTGACGCTGCTGGCACCGGGCGCGCTGATCACCGTCACCGGGTCGACGGTCGGCGGAACCTCGTTCGCTTCGCCTCTCGTTGCCGGCGCCTTAGCCGTGATGGCCGAGGCCTATCCCGGCGACAGCGTCACCAACCGTCTGGCGCGACTGACCAGCAGCGGAAAGCTGGTTACCGATAGCCGCAACGGCATTGTCAAACCGCGTCTTGACCTGCTGGCCGCACAGGGGGCGCCGGCCAACGACGATTTCGCTGCTTCTCTCTCCCTGAGCGGCAGCAGCGGCCAGACAACGGGCTGGAATCTCAATGCCGACAAGGAAACAGGCGAACCCAGCCATGCCGGCAGCAGCGGCGGAAAATCGGTCTGGTGGCAATGGACGGCACCGGCCGCCGGAACGCTCAGCCTGAACACCCACGGCAGCGGCTTCGATACCTTGCTGGCGGTGTATTCCGGCCCCACCCTCTCGGCTCTATTGGCCGTCGCTTCCAATGACAACGATGGCGCGTCCGGTGGCGTCAGTGGCGTCAACCTGTCGGTCCAGTCCGGCACGACCTATCGCATCACGGTGGACGGCAAGGCCGGCGCAAACGGAGCGATTACCCTTGACAGGTCGCTTCTGCTGGAGCAGGGCATTGTCTTCAACGAAATTATGGGGCAGCAGCTGAACTCGATCATCACCCTCGTTGCCACGGCCAGTTCCGGTCTCCCCGTCAGCTTCACCTCAATGACGCCAAGTGTCTGCACGGTCTCGGGAACGACGGCTACGATGACGGCAACCGGCCTCTGTTCGATCGCTGCCGATCAGCCCGGAAACGCCAGTTTCCTGCCGGCGACGCGTGTCATCCAGGGGTTCAATGTCTTCCCCGTTGTTCAGGGTGTCTGCGGTTCCGCCAACGGTCAGGCGCTCAGCACGGCCCCTGTCGCCGGCTTGTGTTCAACAGGAACGCCTTCGCTTGTTTCCGACACCGGTCCCTGGAGCTGGACCTGCTACGGCAGCGGCGGTGGAAGCAATGCGGCCTGTTCGGCCAGCCTGCTCACGAACCCCAATGACCCCGGCAGCGACAATGGCGATGTGCCTCTCCCGCTCTGGTCTCTGGTTCTGCTCGGTGCCGGCCTGTTTGAAGCGTTGCGGCGACGGGGCTCGGGCAGGTAAGAGTCAAGCCCTGATCAAGGGTTTGTAAATCTGAAGCGGCGGCTTGCGCCTGCGTACCGTTTCGCCAGCGCAATCGCAGTAATGCCGAGGGCAATGCCGATCGCCAATCGCCCACCGCTGATCAGGAAGCGCTGCCAGATCAGCAGCGGTGAGAATCGGTCGGGTTCCATGGCATGAACATGAAGATCCCACAGGCTTGCCCAGAGAATGAGGGGAGTATCGAAAAGAAGGACGGGAAGAATCAGCAGCAGAGCGATTCCCAGTCGCTGCAGTCGTTCGACCGCGCGCCGAACCGGCCAGGCCAGGATCAGCCCGAGACAGACAAGCGGGAGCTGGAGAATCGTTCCTATGGTCGTTGTTGCCGTAGCGAGGCCCTTGGCATGGGGCATGATGAGGTGCCCATTGAGAAAGATCGGTTTCGCCAGGGTGACGTCCAGACGAACGACGGTATCGGCGCCCTCGGTGCCGGTCTCCAGTAAAAGAATGCGATAGTGGTCGTCCAGCATCCCGATGATCTTACTGAACGCAGGTAGCAGCAAATCGATAAAATCCCGCCCGAAGCGATACGTCAACCAGATCAAGGCTCCATAGACCAGCAACAGTCGGATAGCCAGAGCCGCCGGACCGGGAGCTTCAACCGGCTCGCGGCGTTTGCTGGAGCCAGGCATGAAAGAAGAGGCCGGTGAGACTGATGAGCACGATTGGCGCAATGATTGTATGCAGAAGATCGAACAGTTCCCGGTTGCTGCGGAAGGAATAGAAGAGCGCCAGAATCCGGCACTGGTTAAGCACCAGGACAAGCACCGCGCCAGTAATCAGACCGGTCAGACGGCGACGCCAGGGCAGGGACACGGCGAGGAAGGCAGAAACAAGCAGGAATAATACTTCAGACCCTTCGCACCCTGCCCGGATGTTGATACCGCCCCCTGTGGCCAGAATACGCGCGCCCTTGGCCTGAGCATGGATATCGGGTGTAAGGACGTTGATCAAGACCACTGCTGGATGGCTGCCGAGGGTCTCGACAAAAATGCGCTCTACTAACCCGCTGGAATTATGGCTGTAGAGTCCTTGCAGAACAGCAAAGGTAAGCAGAAAGATGGCGAGTGCTGCCAGAAGGCCACGAGGATGTCGTGATGGTCCTTCGGGAATTGGTTCCTGTTGTGGTGGAACAGAACTTACTTCATCCATGTCAGATGCGCAGAAGTTGGCGATATATTTCCAAGCATGCGCTTCTTGTGTGACTTTATCGTTACCTCCCTCGCCGGTATCACAATATGCTTCGAACATTAGCAGGCGGGCCACCATCTGTCGCCGGGATAGCCAGGATAAATAGCGCCGGAGAACGCGATGGGTGTGAAGCAGCACGTCTCAGCGTGCCATAGGTCCTTTTGGACTCCTGCAAGTGAGTCGTACGGACTATCAAGTGGTGACAAGACGAGGTTATAACCGTCATCAATAGCCCATATTATTGCAGTGATTGAAGTTGTGTTTGATCCGTGATTTCTGATGCAGTTGATGGCTTTCTGCATTAGGGGCGCTCGGTGTATCAATGGACGGTCTTC
>JFJP01040287.1_pt1 | contig 14772 bp, 9 predicted proteins | sample 431651 | NCBI WGS metagenome assembly JFJP01 (sample SAMN02602958, study PRJNA72255) | Microbial mat metagenome, whole genome shotgun sequencing project. | biome: fresh water; feature: sink hole; material: water; isolation source: purple microbial (photo- and chemosynthetic) mats found in...
TTTTATGCTGAGTCGGGCGGGCAAACAGGAGATACCGGATTTATATCAGCAGGAGATGAGAAAATTGAGATTACAGATACTGTAAAAGAGAACAACCTTATTATACATATCGCAGACAGGATCCCGGCAAACCCATCTTCGGAGTTCAATGCAGAAGTCAATCTCGAAAAACGGCTGATGACTGCCAATAATCATACTGCAACACATCTTATTCACCATGCTCTCAGAGAGGTATTGGGAAATCATGTCGAGCAGAAAGGATCACTTGTTACCCCCGATCGTCTTCGCTTCGACTTCAGTCACTTTTCGAAGATGACAAGAGAGGAACTGACTAAGGTTGAAGAAATTGCGAACAGAATGGTCAGGGAAAATCATGAGGGCAATATTACAAACGGGATCGCGATGGATAAGGCAAAAGCTATGGGTGCAATGGCGCTTTTTGGCGAGAAATACGGCGATACAGTAAGAGTTGTTGAGTTCGGGAAATCAGTAGAACTCTGCGGAGGAACTCATGTAGACTCAACAGGTTCAATAGGAATTATAAAGATTGTATCTGAAGGAGCTATTGCAGCCGGCGTGAGAAGGCTTGAGGCCGTAACTGCCGCAAAGGCCGAGGAATATATTAATGAAAGACTCAGAAGTGTCGAAGAAGTAGCACTCCTGCTTAAAAGTACAGGCAGCCTGACCGATAGTGTTGAAAAACTTCTTAATGAGAACTCTTTACTGAAAAAGAGCATAGAAAAATACCAGACTCAGGCAATAGCAATCAGATTAGCTGAACTCGAAGCAAAAGCCATATACATTAATAACATACGATTCATATGCGGACTGGTTGATACTGAATCAGCCGACATACTTAAAAACATAGCTTACCAGATCAGAACATCATCAACGGATACTGTTCTTGTTCTCGGGTCAGCTACAGTCGATAAGGCTAATCTTCTGGTAATGGTAACCGATAATCTGGTAAAAGACAGGAATATAAATGCTGTCAGTATTATTAAGGAGATCTCGTCGGAGATCAACGGAGGTGGCGGAGGACAACCTTTTCTTGCAACCGCGGGTGGTAAAAAACCTGAAGGGCTGGTCAGTGCCTTTGAGAAAGCAGCTGCATTTCTGAAGGAATTTTAGTAATTTTGGGGCTTTCAATCAGAAATGACAAAATTTATTCAAAGAGCCGTTCTTATAATAGCAACTGTACTTGCAATGTTTCAGGCATCCTGCACTCCGGAAGCCTGCTTTGAAGAAACTGAATCGTTTCTCAAAGGTACTTTATACAGTTTTACCACTGAAAAAATGCTTGCTGCCGACAGTCTCTCCCTCTGGGGATTAAACAGTGAGTCATATAAGGTATACAGCAAATCCCTTAGACTATCAAGAGTTCTGGTCCCTCTTGACGCTTCGTCGGGCAAATCAGCTTTTGTAATTAAAATCAACGGGATAACTGATAACATAGAAATAACATACTCGAGTTACCCACACCTTATATCTAAGGAGTGCGGCTATACATTTTACCATAACATAGAGGCAATCAGCTTTACAAAAAACATAATTGATTCGGTTTATATCAGTAAGTCTAATATAACAACCCTGAATGAGGAGAACATACAGATATATTATTAGTATCCTGTTCGTTCAGGTTCTTTGGCTCCCCATTGCTTCAGCACAGGATACAATTACTGTACCGCTGAATATAAAGGTCGGAATTGAGGCATCAGGTCCTGTTATGTATTTAACAGATAAAAATATACTCAATACAGAAGCGTATTTTTCGTTCGACCTTAATGAAAAATATTCTCCTGCAATAAACGCAGGGTTTCTAAATTACAGATATTCACAATATAATTATGATTACACAAACAAGGGGGCTTTTCTCAGAATCGGAACCGATGTGAATCTTCTTAAACCAGATAAATCTCAGGGAAAATACTGGGCCGGCCTGGGACTGCGATATGGTTTAAGCCTTTTCAATTCTGAAGTTCCGTCCTTTGTGCAGGAGAATTACTGGGGTACTGTAACATCATTTGTCCCGAGACAAACATCCTGGGGTCATTTTCTCGAAGTATCTCCAGGGGTAAGGGCTGAAATATTCAAAAACATAAGCATAGGCTGGACAGTAAGTATGAGAATGCTTCTCTACACCGGAACAGGCAAGGATCTGAGGCCTATTTACTTTCCAGGATATGGCAATGGCGAAAAGAATGTGACAGCGGGGATTAACTACTTTCTTGTATGGAATATACCATTTAAGAAAATAAAAGTTATTATCCAGCCTGAACCACCCGAGGAGACAGAAGAAACACCCGGTAAAACACCGGTTCAGCAGAACAGCGGAATAAGGCAGTAGAGGCTGTAGAGGCTGTAGAGGCTGTAGAGGCTGTAGAGGCTTTATAAGCTTTAAAGGCTTTTACAGACTTTTGACTTTAAGGACTTTCGACTTTACAGACTTTCAGACTTGCCAGACTTTTTGCTGAAAATATAAAGCCCTATAAAAGTAATAAGTCCGTTCAGAAGAAGCAGTTCAAATCCGAATTTATAGCCATTTAGCAGCTGAACAGAGTATTTGCTCAGGAAAAAACATACCACAGGTGATACTATTGCTATCAGTGGTGTAATTTTATCCTTCACACTCCTTTTTGTAAAAAGCCCGAAGGAATATAATCCCAGAATAGGTCCGTAAGTATAACCTGCAATTGTAAAGAGTTTGTCTATTACCGCCCTGTCGTTCAATGTACTGAATATCATTATACTTACAAAAAACAGGAAAGCTATTGTAAGATGTACTGTATATCTGATTTTTGTTTTGGCAGCCTCGGTAATTCCTTCACGTTTATCAAGTCCCAGGAAATCTATACTGACGCAGGTAGTAAGGGAAGTCAATGCGCCATCTGCACTGGGGAATGCTGCAGAGATAAGTCCTATAAGGAATACTACACCGGCTACAGGTCCCAGATATCTGATTGCAATTGTAGGGAATATATCATCGCTCGAAGCAACAGTAACTCCCTTTGTCTGAATGAATATCAGCAGAAGTGCGCCGAGGAAGAGGAAAAGAAGGTTTACAAATACAAGTATTCCGCTGAATGTAAACATGTTTTTCTGGGCCTCCTTAATGTTTCTGCAGCTTAAATTCTTTTGCATCATCTCCTGATCGAGACCTGTCATAACGATAGTTATAAACATCCCGCTGAGAAATTGTTTCAGGAAGAAACGTTCGTGGTGCCAGTCAGTTATCCACATATTTGAAATATCACTTTCTTTAACAGTTTTTGCCAGACTGACAAGAGATATTTCGAGATCCTTACCTATATATATTACTGAGAGTACAACAGCCAGCAGCATGAATGTCGTCTGAAGTGTATCAGTCCAGATTATAGTTCTGATTCCTCCCTTAACAGTATAAAGAATTATAAGCATTATGAACACAAGCACTGTTACCCAGAATGGAACGTTCCAGGCATCGAACACAAAAATCTGAAGTACTTTTATAACCAGAAACATGCGCAGGGATGCACCTAACGTACGGGAAATTATGAAGAATCCTGCTCCTGTCTTATAAGACCAGAAACCAAAACGCTGTTCCAGATAAGAGTAAATAGATGTCAGTTTCAGTCTGTAATACAAAGGCAGAAGTACAAGAGCTATAACGAAATACCCGAAAAGATATCCGAGTACAACTACCATATAGCTGAATTGAGTATCCTTCACCCAGCCGGGTACCGACATAAATGTTACTCCCGAGAGGGAGGCTCCTATCATCCCATAAGCTACGACAAACCATGGGGAGACTTTGTTCCCGATAAAAAAAGACTGATTATCAGCCCTGCGGGAGGTAAACCATGTTACAGCAAATAATATTAAGGTATAAATGAGAAAAATACCAAGTATCAGCAATGGAGGCATAGAAATAGTTTTAGCATACAAGAATAGTAAAAAGAAAGGAAGACAAAAAATTCCTTTACTGATTAATAACACCGGAAATTAGAACTAATTTTGTAAAAAATAAAAATTCTATGAGTTTCTCTGAATTCCCCTCTAAACTACTTGAAGATGCTGTGAATGAATTCGCTTCACTCCCGGGAGTGGGAAGAAAGACTGCCTTCAGACTGGTTATGAACCTTTTGCGAAGAGACAAAGAAGAGGTAAGAAGATTTGGTGAAAGTATAATGAGGCTCCATGGTGAAATTCACTACTGCTCGGTTTGCAATAATATCTCCGACAATGAAATATGCAATATCTGCAATGACGAAAAGCGCGAGAAGGGTGTTATTTGCGTTGTTGAAAGCATTCAGGATGTAATGGCAATTGAAAATACACGACAGTTTAAAGGATTGTATCATGTTCTCGGTGGAATAATATCGCCTATTGATGGAATTGGTCCCTCAGATCTTAAAATTGATTCACTCGAAGAGAAAGTAAAAACAGGTGATGTAACAGAAGTAATTCTTGCTCTGAGTACGACAATGGAAGGAGACACAACAAATTACTACCTGTTTAAAAGACTAAATAAATATAATACCCCAATTACTACTCTGGCCCGTGGTGTTGCCATCGGTGATGAGCTTGAATATACTGACGAAATAACACTTGGCAGGGCAATAAACAACAGAAATCCATACCATCAATGATAAACTCAATAGGTCGATACCTGTCAAATTCGGGTAAGAGTCTGAAAAAGTCAGCAATTCGCGAGATGCTAAAACATCTTCAGAAGCCGGGAATGATCTCATTTGCAGGAGGCCTGCCGGCTCCGGAAACATTTCCGGTTGAGGATATTAAAGAGATTGTTATGGAGATTCTCGATAAAAACGGGCCCGACGGACTTCAGTATGGAACAACAGAAGGTGATCCGCTTCTCAGAAAACTGCTGGTGGAAAGACATAACAGGCAGGGCCTGAATATTGGTGTCGAAAACCTGATAATTACAACCGGCTCACAGCAGGCCATCGATATTATTGCACGGATACTTATTGATCCCGGAGATTATGTTCTGTGCGGATTACCATCCTACCTCGGCGGGCTGAATGCCTTTTCTGTTTACGGGGCAAAACTCAAGGGTATATCCCTCGATGAACATGGAATGAAAACAGACGAACTTGAAGAAACAATAATAACTCTTAAGGAGCTTGGGAAGAAAATAAAATTTATATATGTAATTCCTGATTTTCAAAATCCTGCAGGAATAACTCTTCCCGATTCCAGAAGAATTAAAATAATTGAACTGGCTGAAAAATACGATCTGCTCATTGTTGAGGATTCGCCTTACAGAGAAGTAAGGTTTGAAGGAGAAGCTCAGAAACTGATGAATGAACTCGATAAATCCGGCCGGGTTATAACATTATGTACATTCTCAAAAATATTTGCCCCCGGCTTCAGGGTTGGCTGGGTTATAGGAAACCCTGATATACTTGAGAGGATGGTAATGGCAAAACAGACTGCTGACCTGTGCACCTCCCCTTTTGTTCAGAAGATAATTGCGCTCTATATTCAGAAAGGGCTTCTTGATAAAAACCTGACAAAAACAATAGAGCTCTATAGGGAGAGGCGCTCATTTATGGTCGAATGCTTCAAAAAATACATGCCCTCAGAGGTCCGCTGGACTGAACCTCAGGGAGGGCTTTTTCTCTTCGTGACGCTTCCGTCTAATATCGACGCTGATATTATTTTTAAAAAAGCAATTGAGAAAAATGTTGCATTTGTAGCAGGGTCAACCTTTTTCTGTAATAATTCAGGTCATAACACAATGAGAATCAATTTCTCCTACTCAAATAACAGCGATATTGAAACTGGCGTAAAGCGCCTGTCTCTCGTTATTAAGGAAGAGCTTGCACGGAAATAGATAATTTATTCGCTGCAGTTTGTTTCGGGTTCTCCTGAAAATATGAAACAATTATCATTTCTGATTGTTACTCTTAAGTTAGATGAAATGAAATAATTAAAAGAGATTATGGCAAGGATGAATATCTTACTTCCCGCAATGGGTGAGGGAGTAATCGAAGCAACAATAAACAAATGGCTTGTGAGTGAAGGGGCAGTTATAAAAGAGGAAGATCCCCTTGTTGAAGTTGCTACCGATAAGGTCGATTCTGAAGTACCAGCTCCGGCAGCCGGGAAAATTGTTTCCATAGTGGCAAAAGAAGGCTCAGTAACAAAAGTTGGCGATATTATTGCCGTACTTGAAAATGATACTAAAACTACTCCTGAAGAATCCGCAAAGGTTGAGAAAGAGGTAGAAAGAATCAGGGAAACAATAAAAGAAGTTAAGCAGGAGAAGACTGAAATAGAATTACTTTCGCATGATCTTAAGAGCAGAACACCCTCCGGCAAATTCATTTCACCACTTGTCAGAAGTATGGCAGCAAGTGAAGGTATAAGCTATGCAGAGCTTGATTCTACAGCCGGAACCGGAATGGATGGCCGTATTACAAAAGATGACATCAAGATAATTTTAGAAAACCGCAGAAAAGATTTTGAAGCTGTAAAAACAAATGCAGCTTCCGCTGAGGTAAAAAAAGCAAAACCTGCTGAAGCCCATTCAAATGGCGATGTAATAATCCCCATGGACCGGATAAGGAAACTGATTGCCGAGCACATGGTAATGTCGAAGAGAACTTCGGCTCATGTTACATCATTCATCGAGGCCGATGTTACAAGGCTTGTGAACTGGAGAAATGCAAATAAAGATAAATTCCTGGCATCAGAAGGGCAGAAACTTACTCTGACGCCTATATTTATTGACGCGGTTGCCCGGGCTTTATATGAATTTCCTATGATAAACATCTCTATTGACGGTAATAACATAATCAGGAAAAGAAATATCAATATCGGCATGGCAACGGCCCTCCCTGATGGAAATCTTATTGTCCCGGTAATAAAGAATGCAAATGAAAAAAACCTGACCGGACTTGCAAAAGCTGTTAATGATCTGGCTGACAGAGCCAGAAACAACAAGCTCAAGCCAGATGAAATAACTGGAGGGACATTTACAATAACTAATTTTGGAAGCTACAATAATCTGGCAGGAACACCAATTATAAATCAGCCACAGGCTGCCATTCTTGGCACAGGGGTTGTCAGAAAGACACCAGCCGTAATCGAGACTCCCGATGGCGATATGATAGCAATACGACAAATGATAATTTTATCATTAAGCTACGACCACAGGGTTATTGATGGAGCTTTGGCTGGCAGGTTTCTTCAAAAGATAAAGGAGATCCTTGAGAATTATTCACCTGATTTCGTATAACAGCTCAATTAACGCGGGTTTTTAAATGCCTTATTCATCAGACAAAAACAGCATTTGGAGAAAAATTGAATAGGTTTGGTAAAAAGGAGGCCAACAAATTGCCCTCATTTCTAATATTTCTGCTATATTAGTAGCTTTGAGTTGTAGTAAATGACATTTAGGCTTCCGGGTTAGTGTATAAACGCGAAAAACAGACTCTTAAACAATAATGTCACCTTACTGATTAGATCAATTAAATTATGATGAAAAGGTTAGTTCTGTTAACGTGGCTGCTCGCTACATTTGTTAATTCCGATATTCTTTCACAGTCGAAGGTAGAAATAAGGAATAATTTTTATGACGCAGAAAGCTGGATTCTGTTTGAAGATTACAAGGAGGCACTTCCGATATACCAGCAGTTGCTGAGAATATATCCGAACAATTCCAATTTTAAATACAGAATTGGTCAATGTTACATAAACACAACTGGGGAAAAAGAAAAGGCAATAAGCTACCTTGAGGATGCTGTTAAAAATATAAACCCCAAATATAAAGAAGGAAAATTCAAAGAGTCAGGCGCTCCTTACGACGCCCTGTATTACCTTGCAAATGCCTACAGAATAAATAACCAGATCGATAAAGCTCTTGAAACATATGAGCTCTTTCAGAAAAACATGGACACTGAGGTTTACAATGCAGAAGTTGTTGAACAGCAGATTACTTCATGTCGCAATGCAAAAGAGCTCATGACCCTCCCCCTTTTTATCAGGGAGAAAAACCTTGGAAGCATGATCAACGAGGGTAACTCAGAGTTTAACCCTGTAATATCGGCAAATGAGGATCTTATTGTATTCTCCAAGAGTGAGGCTTTTTATGATGCTATTATGTATTCAACAAAAGTAAACGGGGTATGGTCTGGTCCGCAGAACATGAACGAAATTCTTCAGGTTGACAAGGATCTGTTCCCCACATCTATCTCCAAAGATGGGAAAACCCTCTATATGTACAGTTCAGCTGATTATGACGGAATTATCTATACAACAGTATTCAATAACAATACATGGTCGCCACTAATTCAGTTAAATGCGAATATAAATACAAAGTACTGGGAATCTCATGCCACAATATCGCATGACAACAAGAAACTATATTTCACAAGTAATCGTAAAGGAACCCTCGGCGGACTCGACATATATGTCTCAAAAAGAGATAGTTTAGGTGGCTGGGGACCTGCTGAAAATCTGGGCCCGGTAATAAATACACCCTATAACGAAGAATCACCCTTCCTCAGCAAAGATGACAAGACACTTTTCTTCAGTTCGCGAGGACATTTTAATATGGGCGGATATGACATCTTTTACTCAACACTTCTTGATGACGGCAAATGGTCGGTCCCTCTAAATGTCGGCTACCCCCTTAACACAACAGATGATGATGTTTTCTTTAATCCTGTTAACCAGGGATATGAAGGATACTTATCAAGAGAGGTAAACGGAGGCTTTGGGAAAGAGGATATTTACCATGTTGAGATTTTTTCCGATGACCATCCAAGGAAATTCTTCATCAGAGGTCTTGTTAAAGTCGCTGATCTGATGAGTAATATAAACGACAGTGTAAAGATCAGTGCAATGAATATAACAAATCCCGATCAGACACTCATTGTATACTCCGATCCCGTAACAGGAGAATTTGAATTTGAATTACCTCAGGGAAATTATAAAATCACATATGAAAATGAAGGAGGAGAAAAAGTTGTAAGAAATCTCGAACTGCCCCTTACTAATCCTTCCGACAGCTTTGTCCTACCGGGAACACTGCTTCCAAAATCAGATTTTATTGCCGAAATGAATGTCGAAAGCAACAAGACAATATCTGTTTCAAAAGGTGATACACTTCTGTTTCCGTTGAAAGTTGAACCCAACTCAATACTAACTGTTGAGCACTGGGTTGGCGACTCACTTTTATACACCGAACAGTTCCAGATAAAGGATACTACGTTTGTGTACAAGATGGTTCCCAGTCAGGGAGACAATAAAGTTGTATTCAGGCTAACTGACAAATTCAATAATACAACCACAACCGATGTTTTTATAACAAGAGAGAAAGAATCAACAACTCAGCCTCTTATCAGGCCTGAATACAGCAGAGTCATTGCGAAAAAGCAGGTTGCCGCACTTACAACAATGCTGAAAAACAGAACCGACAACAAACTATCAGGAGTTATCGGGGATGCCGGTACTGAGAAGCAACAGTTTGGAAAAGTTGATGACCTGATAACCTATATCAAGGAACAAGCTGTAAAGAAAAACATTAGTCCTGAAGAAGTTGACAAAGCTGCTCTCAGAGTAGCTGTAATGGATAATATATTAACACAGGCTGCTGTTGACCTGATGGCAAAATACGCGGAAGGTGAACTTAAGAAAATCCTCACCGACCTGAATATTTATGATGCCGGACTTAAAACATGGACTGACCTTCAGGAATACGTAGCTGCTAAAACAAATGGAAGAATTACACCTGAAATGCTGAACAAAATTGCAGAGAACGCACTGGCTGATACGGATCCTGCTATTGCAGTAGTAAGGGATAAGATTCTGGCTTACAGTGAGGTTTCTGAAGGCGGAGTTATAATAAGAGAAGCCGTTGCTACTGTAGACATCAGCAATATAAATTTAAAGGAGAAATGGCTACAGGCATTCTATAAAGAATCTATCAGGCAGGGACTCACTCAGGGTCAATTATCTGAACTTGTAGCTATAATAAGTTCCTTACCGAATACCAACGTGGAAGATTATCTGAAAGACTTGATTGCCAATTCTGAGGAACCTCTGACTTCTGTCCTTAAAGCTATTAATCTGAAAGAAGAGAATATCAAAACGCCTAAAGACCTTGTGATGTTCCTTATGATGAACAAGGATAAGGAAAAATATCCTGAAGCCCTTGTTTTAAAAGCCATTACAGCAATGATTGCAGATAAAAACATTCCTGCGGAAACTATAAAATCAGCTACGGAAAAAAGCGAAACCGGTACGAATTGGATTCTTTGGATTATTCCAATAGCCGTTCTGATACTAATTTATCTGGTTCTTCGAAGAAGAAAAAAGAAATAGAAAATAATACTTCTTTAATAATTTGATATAAAAAATGATCAGGAAATGAGTAAAATAGCTATCTGTCTGATTTCAACAATATTAATTTCTTCAACAATAAGTGCCCAGGAAAATAAAAATCTTCAGGAAACTTTCCTTGAGGCGGAATTCTTTCTGCTAAATGAGGATTATTCTGACGCTCTGGGATTCTATCTGCAGCTTCACGAAAAATTGCCTGAAAATGCCAACATAGCCTACAAAACCGGCCTCTGTTATCTGAATATCCCCGGAAAAAAAAATCTGGCAGTTCCTCTGCTTGAGCAGGCCTCAAAAAACATATCGGCAAAACATAAAGAGGGAACAATAAATCAGGTTGCTGCTCCCTATGATGCCCTTTATTATCTTGGCACTGCCTACAGGGTGAATTACATGTTTGATAAAGCCAGGGAAGCTTTACTTAAATACTCAGAAACTCTTCTACCTGATGACAGGGAGAATCTCGATTTTATTAAACATGAAATTGAAGTTTGCGACTATGCTAAGAAAATAGTTTCAAATCCCGTATCATTCACAGAAGAAAATATGGGTGAGCTTTTCAATGATGAAAAATCAAATTACAACCCTTTGATTTCAGCTGATGGAAAAACATTTGCATTTATGACATCACTAAAATTCTATAATGCCGTTATGGTGTCAGAACTTGTCGGCGGAAAATGGTCAGGACCTATAAACATTTCCCCTGATCTTCAGGTAGATGGTGATTTTGCAATTTCATGCCTCTCTGCTGACGGCAAGGCTTTATTCCTTTCAGTGGATGATAACTTCAACAGTGACATATATATGAGTTCATTTGACAAGGGAAAATGGAACCCTTCTGCTTTGCTTAATAAGAACATAAATACAAAATACTGGGAATCGCATGGTTTTATATCCGACTCAGGGAACCAGCTTATATTTGCGTCTGACAGACCCGGTGGCTTCGGAGGCCTTGATCTGTATATTTCTAAAAAAGTAAACGGCGATTGGGGACCTGCAGTTAATATGGGACCTGAAGTCAATACACAATTCAATGAGGATAGACCCTTTGTTATAAATCAGGGGAAAACTCTCTTTTTCAGCTCCCAGGGGCATGATAATATAGGAGGCTATGATCTTTTCAGGTCGGAATTGCAAAATAATTCTCTTTGGAGTAAACCACAGAACCTGGGAAACAGGAAGTTTTGGAAAAGATGATATTTACAAAATTACCCTTAAATAAAATTGCCCTGCTTATAATCGTTTGATATAGAAAAATAACTATATTTGTTCTGATGAGAAAATTCAGAGCAATAATTACAGTTTTCAGCTTGCAGCTTTTCACTCTGTTCATCGTCCCAAATGCTGCATCATCTCAGTCTTCAGAAGAGATGAAGAAAATATTTGCACAGGCTGAGTCCTACTTCCTTTACGAAGAATATGAACTTGCAAATCAGCTGTATATTCTGATGGAGTCTCCTGACAACATGAATATTAAATATAAAATAGGCACATGCTATCTCAATATTCCCGGAGAAAAAGAAAAATCAATCCCCTACCTTGAGGAAGCAGTAAAGAGTGCGTCATACGACTCAAAAACTGAAACATTTAAGGAGACAAAAGCTCCCCTCGACGTATTCTTCTCTCTGGCAAAAGCTTATATGATTAATAATGAGCTTGAGAAAGGACTTGCAACTCTACAGACTTTTCAGAAACTTGCATTGGATACAAAAGGCAAAGGAGGAATGGAAAACCTCGAGTTTATAGATCAGCAGATTCAGGCTTGCAAAAATGCAATACAGTTTAAAGAAAACCCAGTAACATTCAGTAAAAAATCACTCGGAGCGGACTTCTCACTTGGATCCATAAATGAGAACCCTGCAGTAAGTTACGATGGCAATACAATAGTTTATACAGAACGACGGGGTATCGTAAATGTATTATTCTTCTCGCAGAGAATGAGAGGAATATGGCAGTCACCTATTGAAATAACAGCTGAGATAAACGCCGGCGAGGATTGTTCCTCCTGCGCTTTGAACCACGACGGCACGGAATTATTTCTCTACAAGACAGATAACTACGACGGAGCAATCTACTCTTCAAGTTATGTAAACGGAGCCTGGAACCCTATAAAAAAACTCAATAAGAATATAAACACAAAGTTTTACGAATCGCACGCGTCAATATCAGCCGATGGTAAAAAACTCTATTTCGCGAGCAACAGGGACGGGGGGCAGGGTAATCTCGATATTTATGTTTCTGAAAGAGATGCTACAGGCGACTGGGGACCTGCAGTTAATTTAGGTGCAGCAATTAATACCCCATTTAATGAAGATGTGCCTTTTATAACTGAAAATGATTCTGTATTGTATTTCTGTTCGGAAGGACACAGCTCAATGGGTGGGTTTGATAATTTCAAGAGTATGAAACTCGGAGATGTCTGGAAAACTCCTTCAAATATGGGTTACCCGATAAACTCAACTGATGACGATAAATTCTTTCAACCCGCCAATAACGGACTGAATGGCTACTATTCACTCACTACAGACTATAAAAGAAGTGAGATCTTCTTTCTTGGAATAGGAAGTAGTGAAATAGTGCAGTCATATGAGATACAGGGTATAATCAGCATAAAGGACACAACTGTTACTTTTGATAAAAATTACAAGATTACTCTTCTTAACAAGTCCACAAACGATACAATTGATATTGGTTTCCCGAACAAGTATACAGGCAGATACAGTTTCCTTGTAACAAATGGCACTTACAGTCTGATTTATTCTGGCCCGGGCTACCTGACTCAAACTATTGATACAACAATAGTTACGGATAACCCTGTTCTTGTTTTGAATATTAATGTTGAACTGCTTTCCGATCCATCATGGATAATAACCCCGGTTGTACCTGCACCACCACAGTTCTATGAAAAAATCAACTTTGAGGATTTGAAACAGATAGAAAATATTGATACGAGTACTCTCATTACTGATGTAAGTGTTACCGATGTTAGCGACAGAAATGTTAATGATGCTGATATCCTTTATTATACCGTACAGGTAATTGCTCTCCATAATCCCGTAGATATAAGCTTCTTTAAATACATATCTGACATGCAGATAATGTATGATGATACTGATAAATTCTACCGGTATGTAACAGGTAAATTTAAAACAAGAGAAGAAGCCTATGACTTAAGACTGGAGCTTTTAAGGAAAGGATATCCCGATCAGATCTTTATAAAGAAAGTTTCAAAGCAATGAAAGTTATACCCAGCAAGAGTTTTCTAATAATTCTTCTGCTGTTATGCTTCCCGGCTCTCAATTCACAGCAAATCACACAAAAAGAATTTGCAAAGGCTGTTCAGCAGGCCGACATATTGTTCTACTATGATGAGGATTACGATCTTGCTGCAACCCGGTATGAGGCACTACTGAAACAATTCCCCTCAAACAGTAACCTTGCTGTAAAACTTGGTATATGCTATCTGAATATTGATGGTGGTGAAAAAATGGCCCTGAAATTACTAAGTTTGGGGGCCAAAAATATTGTCGCAAAAGATGACGATTATAATGAAATAGGAGAAAAAGCCCCTCTCGATACTTACTTATATCTGGCGGTTGCGTATCACAGGAATGACAGTCTGGAAAAAGCAATCAGGCTATATGCAGATGCAAAAAAGCGGCTGGGAAACATGGAACTTTTCCGTAATGATTACATTGATAATCAGATACGGGACTGCAAATATGCAATTGAATTACAAAAAAAACCGCAGCCTGTAACTGCGGACCTCTTTACTCCCTGGCTTGTAAAGTATCCCGGAGCATCTACACCTGTAATCTCTAAAAATGATTCCGTTTTCCTCTTTTCAGTGAAAAAAGACGGCAAAACGTTAATTTATTGTTCCTACAGAAACGGGGTCTGGAAAAACCCGACAGATATTACAAAACAGCTCAACGCCGACATAAATTCATTTCCCAATTCAATAACTTCAGACGGAAAGATTCTTATTCTTTATTTCAGCGACGGAGGTGACGGAAACCTTTATTACAGCATCAGAAAGGATTCAACCTGGTCGAAGGCAAGGAGCCTGGGCAGAAATATAAACACCACTTACTGGGAATCCCATGGATTTATTACTCCTGACGGGAAAACATTATTCATAGCAAGTAACAGGCCCGGAGGAAAAGGGGAGCTAGATATATGGAAATCGGAGAAGGACAATAAAGGGGAATGGACAAAACCCGTGAACTGCGGCAGCACTATAAACTCTGCATACAATGAAAATACACCATTCTACGATGATGATAGCAATACACTGTTATACAGCTCGGTTGGACATATTGGAATGGGGAGCTACGATGTTTTCAGGTCAGTAAACCGGAACGGCTCCTGGACCAAACCTCTTGGCATTCCCTACGAATTCAATACAACCGCAGAAAACTC
>JFJP01039019.1_pt1 | contig 14771 bp, 12 predicted proteins | sample 431651 | NCBI WGS metagenome assembly JFJP01 (sample SAMN02602958, study PRJNA72255) | Microbial mat metagenome, whole genome shotgun sequencing project. | biome: fresh water; feature: sink hole; material: water; isolation source: purple microbial (photo- and chemosynthetic) mats found in...
AAGCCTACCCCGATATTGCAGATGTTACCGTGCAGGTTATTACTCAGGTCCCGGGTCTCGCAGCTGAAGAGATAGAACAACAGATCACCATCCCTCTGGAAAGGGCGTTAAACGGGTTACCTGGACTTCATGTAATGAGAAGCAAGAATACATTTGGAATATCCGCTATCATCCTTGTATTTGAAGATGGCATTGAAGATTACTGGGCCAGACAGAGGGTACAGGAGAGGTTATCAGAGGTGGAGCTTCCATATGGGGCCGCTCCCGGACTAAATCCACTTACATCCCCTACAGGCGAAATATACAGGTATATAATTGAAAGCAATTGTCATGATCTCAGGGAGTTAACCGAATTAAACAAATGGGTAATCATACCCAGGTTAAAACAGGTTACAGGTGTTGCAGAGGTCAGTAACTTTGGAGGAATAACCACCCAGTTCCAGATAGAGATTGATCCAAAGAAGCTGGAACAATATAAGCTGTCTCTCTCTGACGTTACGGAAAAGATTGAGAAAAACAATGCCAATGCGGGAGGAAGCATGCTCCCCAGAGGCGAGATAAGCTATGTTATCAGAGGAATCGGTCTGATAAAAGACCTCCGTGATCTTGGAAGGATCGTCGTAAAAACTAAAAACGGGGTGCCGGTATACGTGGATGATCTGGGAGAACTAAAATACGGTAATCTGGAAAGAAAAGGAGTACTTGGTTTCTCCGACAGGGAACGCGATTATTCTGAATGTGTTGAAGGAATAGTACAACTCCTGAGGCATCAGAACCCATCGAAAGTACTTGAAGGAATTCATGAAGCTGTTGACGAGTTAAACAATACCATTCTGCCGGAAGGTGTTAACATCCACCCATTTATGGACAGGACTAATCTTGTTAACACAACACTTAATACAGTGTCTCACACTCTTGCTATGGGTGTCTTACTTGTGTTGCTTGTCCTTATCATCTTCCTGCGCAGCTGGCGGGGAGCATTGCTCGTCGCTATAACGATACCCATCTCTCTGCTTATAGCATTTCTGCTGATGTACCTGACAAAGATCCCTGCTAACCTTCTGTCGCTGGGAGCTATAGATTTTGGAATTATTGTCGAAGGGTCGATAGTGATGATGGAGACGATATTAAAGAAACGGGAAGATCACCCCGATCTGCCACTGGAAGAAAGCTCCATCCTCGAGAGAACGATTGAAGTGGCCAGACCAGTATTCTTTTCCTCAATAATAATTATTACAGCCTATCTCCCGCTGTTTGCCTTTGAGAGAATTGAAAAGAAGCTCTTTACTCCCATGGCTTTTACCGTCGGCTATGCCCTTATTGGAGGACTGGCAGTTGCACTGATATTAATTCCGGGACTTGCATTTGTAATATATAAAAAGCCACAAAAGACCAGCAAAAACAGATGGCTTGAGAAGCTTACTGACATATATCACAACCATACCCGTAGGATCCTTGAAAAACCGAAAGTAGTGTTTCTCCCGCTGTTTGCAGTATTTATAGCTGCATCTGTACTTACTGTTACTGTCGGAAAAGATTTTCTGCCACAGCTCGATGAGGGGTCAATATGGCTGCAGGTACAACTCCCCCCTGGCATCTCGCTTGAGAAATCAAAAGAGATGAGCGATACCCTACGGAAGAGAATTATAAAATATGAGGAGGTGACCTATGTAATGGCTCAGACAGGTCGCGACGATGCTGGCACAGAACCATTTTCAACATCGCATCTTGAGTGTTCTATCGGACTCAAACCTTATAAAGAATGGAAACGCGGAAAAACAAAATACGACCTGGTTCAGGAAATGGCTGAAGAATTCAACACCTTGCCCGGGTATAAGATTGGTTTTTCACAACCAATTATCGATATGGTTATGGATCTGCTTGCAGGTACACACAGTGATCTGGCTCTGAATATTTACGGAGAAGATTTTACAGAAAGCAGAAGGGTGGCTGAGAATATTCTGAAAGAGCTCAGCTCAATACCCGGAGCAGCTGATGTGGCTATAGACCAGGAGCCTCCTGTTCCGCAACTGCAGATCCACGCTGACAGGGCTAAAATAGCCCAGTATGGTCTGAATGTATCTGACGTGGCTGAACTAATTGAAGTTGCAATAGGAGGTAAAGCCATATCACAGGTATTCATCGAGGATAAAGTATTTGATGTTATTTGCCGCTTTAATGAAGAGAGCAGGGACAGCCCTGAAAAGATCGGGAACCTGATGCTTACATCAGCATCAGGCGCCAACATTCCTTTATCGCAGGTGGCAGAGATACGGATGGCTTCAGGAGCAAGCCTTATTGCCCGTGAAATGAACAAAAGATACATGATAATACGATTGAACCTGAGAGGAACAGACCTAACAACATTCTTAAAAGAGGCGAACGAAAAGATTGAGAAAAATGTCATTATAGATCATTCGAAAAACTATCTTAAATGGAGCGGACAATTTGAGAATCAGAGTCGGGCCTATTCGCGCCTGGCTATGATAGTCCCGCTCGCACTTGCAATTATGTTTATTCTTTTATTTGGAGCATTCGGAAAGTTTAACCAGGCAGGATTACTGATGGGCATCGTACCATTGGCATTCTTTGGAGGAATGCTGGCCCTGAATGTTACCGGAATGACCCTTAACGTATCTTCTGCAGTAGGATTCATTGCACTTTTCGGGGTGTCTATTCAGAACGGGGTAATAATGATTGCCCACTTCAATGCACTCAGAAAAAAGGGATTTGAATTAAAAGAGGCTGTTATTGAGGGATCGAAACACAGGTTCAGACCAATACTGATGATCACAACGGTAGCCGTGCTGGGTCTTTTTCCTGCATCTGTATCCACAGGGATCGGATCAGATGTCCAAAGACCTCTGGCAACAGTTATAGTATACGGTTTGTTCTTTGCAACCATAATTACTCTTTACATATTACCAGCACTTTACTATTTACTGGAAAAAAAATGGGGCAGTCATGAATAAAATAAAATTTATCACCGGCATCCTGTGCCTGTCGATCGGCACTTCGTATTCGCAGGTCGATACAACCTTCATAAAACATAATATCACCTTCGGGGAATATTCCCGGCTGGTAAGATCGCATAATCTTGAGTATGCAGCAGAGAAATTCAACGTAACAATTTCAGAAGCTGCTGTTGAAGCCGCGAAGATATTCCCCGATCCATATTTAGCACTTGATTATTCCGAGAGCCGGGAAGATGGATTAAGAAGTGGCTATGAATACTCCTCCGAATTTGGTACTACAATTGAACTAGGGGGGAAAAGAAGAGCCCGGATTGATCTTGCAAAAAGTGAGAATGACCTCACAAAAGCCCTGCTGGAAGACTATTTCCGTAACCTGCAGGCCGAGGCAACACTATATTACCTTGAAGCGTTGAAGCAGAAGAAGATATTCGAGGTAAGCTGCAATTCATATACCACAATGAAAAAACTGGCGGAAGCTGACAGTATCCGCTTCCTTTTCGGGAGTATCATGCAGATCGATGCAACTCAAAGCAGGCTTGAAGCCGGTATCTTATATAATGAACTGATACTGGCAGTTACGGAATGGAAAAACTCCCTGTCTCAGATCTCCCTGATGACCGGATTTTTCAACTCTGACACTCTCTACAACCCTGTCAGCCACTTGCATGATGCATGCAGGCTCTTTTCATTGGATAAACTCATTACGGAAGCACAAAACAACAGAGCCGACCTAATTGCTGCACTTCATAATAAAGAAGTTTCTCAGAGGTTATACCAGCTCACAAAAAAGGAGAGAATCACCGATATTGATCTTAAGATAGGAGCTTCAAGAGCTTATTCAACAGACGGCATATCACCCGCCTCCAAAGGCATAACAGGGGGCATTGAAGTCCCGTTAAAATTTTCCAATATGTACAAGGGCGAACTGAAAATGGCTCAGGCAAAGATTGAACAGACAGAAGAGATCTACCTGCTTGCCGGGATGCAGATCAGAACAGAAATAACACAGGCCTGGAACTCGTACTACGTCTATTGTAAACAGGTTGAGAATTTTAACAATGGCTTGCTCGACATGGCTTCAGGTGTGATTAAGGGAAAGATATACAGCTACCAGAGGGGGGAATCATCTCTGCTGGAGGTACTCAACGCACAAAGGACATTTAATGATATACAGACTGCATATTATGAAGCCATATTTAACCGTGCCGCAGCCCTGGTAAACCTCGAAAGATCGGCAGGAATATGGGACATAAACTTCTAATTTGTAATTGCTTCCCAACAATAATGTGTCTGGCTTGTTTATTGTATGTCAACTAAACAATAAAACTGAACATTAATAACATGAATGAATTTGATATTAAAGCAGCCGGATGGGACAATAATCCTATGCACTGGGATCGTTCTGAAGCTATCGCAAATGAGATAAAAGCACTTATCCCTTTAAAAAAAGAGATGAGTGCACTTGAATTTGGCGCCGGAACAGGTATTACAAGTTTCCTCCTGAAAGACCATCTCAGGGAGATCACACTGATGGATAACTCTTTTGAGATGGTAAGAATGATGAATGAAAAAATTCATGCTTCAGGAGCAAAAAATCTTAAAACAAAGTTTATTGACCTGGAGCATTCAGACCTCCCGGGTGAAAAGTTTGATATAATTTTTACGCAGATGGTGCTTCACCATGTATCTGATATAGAAAATATTATTGATAAGTTCAGGCACCTTCTCACTACTGATGGATACCTGGCAATAGCTGATTTATATCCAGAGGATGGCTCATTTCACGGGAAAGAGTTTACTGGGCACATGGGCTTTGATACCACCTACCTTTCTGATGTGTTAAAGAAAAAAGAGTTCACAGACATTTCTCATAAAGAGTGTTTTGTGATTAATCGTAAAATATCTGATACAGAAACAAGGCAATTCCCGGTTTTTTTGATGATAGCCAGATGCAACAGTAAATTAAACTGACCGTTACAGGGAGGATGATATGATTCATAGTATAAATTATGAATTTTTAACAGCATATTTTATTCATAAACAAATATAATAATGGTGTTATTAAGTTAAGTTTTAGTTTTTTTGCATCATGAGATAAAAAGTATATTTGTTTTACATTAAATTAATGAACTTATGAAAAAATTATCAGTACTAATACTATTATCGTTCCTGGGAGTAATGTTTTTTAATAACGCATCAGCCCAGACTATTACAAAAGAAGAGATGATCTTCCTTACTTCTGAATGGAAGGGAGAACGTTTTGCTGATGGCCGTCCAAAAATTTCAGATGAAATGATTGCCAGGGCACGTAATATAGGTATTGAAGAAGCCTGGCAGATTCTTAGCAATGATGGATATACCAACCAGTATGAAGGAAACTGGAAAATGGTACATGATAATGTTCCTGTAGTAGGACGGGCAGTCACAGCATCGTTCATTCCGAGCCGCCCCGATTTAGAGAAGAATATCAAGGAAAGAGGATGGAAAAACGGTTTCGTTGGGGCTACCAATGCCTGGCCGATCTCTGTGCTCCAGAAAGGTGATGTTTATGTTGTTGATGGTTTTGGAAAGATCAAGGGAGGCACTATGATTGGCGATAATCTTGGCACTTCTATTTACAGCAAGACAGGTACAGGTGTTATTTTTGATGCTTCGGCACGTGATTTATCGGGACTTTCAAAAATAGATGGATTCAATGCTTATGTACGTGATTTTCACCCTTCATTTCTTGTTGATGTTGTTTTATCCGGATTAAATACTCCTATCCGCATTGGTGGAGCCGTGGTATTACCGGGAGACCTTGTTTTGTCAGAAAAAGAAGGTGTATTGTTTATACCTGCTCACATGGCTGAAAAGGTAATAACTACAGCAGAATTTATTACTATAAGAGATAAATTCAGCAAAACAGTACTTAAAGAAGGCAGGTATAGTGCCGGACAAATTGATAATGAATGGACCAGTGAAATAAAAGAATACTTTTATAAATGGCTCGATCAGAATCCCGGACTGTCGAAGATGTCAAGGGCCCAGATGGAGGAGTTTATGAAAAAAAGAACATGGTAAACTGAAAATATGGAAATAACTTTCGAAGGAGGAAAAGTAGTTACTGCATTTACAAATGGTCACAATATCAGGACCGATCAGCCCCTGGAGAACGGAGGCGGGAATGTTGCCCCAGCTCCTTTCGACCTGTTTCTGGCTTCAATAGGAACATGCGCGGGTATTTATGTAAAATCATTCTGCGATAACAGGAAGATACCTACTGATAATATTAAGATAGTTCAAAAAACCGTTTTTAATAAAGAGACTGATCTTCCTGAAAGCATCACAATAGACATTAAGTTGCCTGAGGATTTTCCTGAAAAATATAAGGCATCAGTCATAAGTGTTGCCGGATTATGTAAAGTGAAAAAATCCATTGCCAATCCACCCGAATTTTTAATTATCTCATCTCAAATATAAAACCAGAAAAATGAAAATAGCAGTACCTGTAACATCCGAAAATCAAATCGACAGTCACTTTGGCCATTGCGAATCGTATAAAGTATTCTCAATTACGGAAAAAAACGAAATTGCAGACCAGAAGAGTGTTAAATCGCCCGAAGGTTGCGGCTGCAAGTCAGATATAGCCAGCGTGCTCGCATCTGACGGTGTTACTGTAATGCTTGCAGGAGGCATTGGCGGGGGAGCTATCAATGTGTTAAATAACAGCGGTATAGAAGTTATCCGTGGTTGTTCAGGCGATGCCAATGAGGTTGTAAAATTATATCTCTCAGGATTGGTGGAAGACAGCGGCAGCAGTTGCAAACAGCATGAGTCACATCACGAACATGGCCATGAGCATGGACATCAGTGCAATCATAACTAACAGACAATAAAAAAACGGCTGGTCGAAACCAGCCGTTTTTTTGCTATTTCTTCTTGGTATTGAGACCAAAGATCGTATAAAGAGGGCAGAAACTCAAGAAGCTTGTAATAATAAATACTCCTGAAAGAAGTAACAGAATTATTGCCAGAGTACCTGAAATGACGTGTGTGAAGTATAGAATAACCACTATCATCGCAACAAGTATCCTGATCACCTTGTCAACTGTTCCCATGTTCTTTTTCATACAAATAATTATTAATTAAGAAATAATAAGACTCTAATCTAATTCCTTTGCAATTGCCATAGCTGCAATGGTACCATCAGCAACAGCAGTTGTTATCTGTCTGTATTTCTTGCTGATCACATCGCCAACAGCATAAATGCCCGGAATATTTGTCCTCATGTCTTCATCGGTTTTAATGTAGCCCCACTGGTCAAGTGCCAGTTTATCTTTAAACAATTCGATATTGGGTTTCATTCCAATAAATATGAATACTCCATCACTAAACAGTTTCTGACGTGCTTTTGTTCTTACATTCTCAACTTCTGTAACTATTTTATCCCCATCCCTGGTAAATTCTCTTGGTTCATTTTCAAAAAGGATACTGATCTTAGGATTACTAAAGACCTTGTCCTGGGCCTGTTTGTTTGCAGTAAACTTATCAAACTGATGAACAATAGTCAGTTTGCTGGCAAACCTGGTAATAAACTCCGATTCCTCTATTGCTGAATTTCCTCCCCCGATAACAACTGCCTCTTTTCCATCGAAATATTTTGCGTCGCATGTGGCACAATAAGAAATTCCTTTCCCTTTCAGTTCTTTCTCGCCAGGAGCACCTGTAAGATTCGGAGTAGTTCCGGTAGCTATAATTATCTTCCTGGCTCTTACAGTTTCATACTCATCAATTACAACCTCCTTTTTTTCAAGGTCAACCCTGGTTATATCAACTGCTACTTTATAAACAGTTCCACAGAGTTTAGTCTGCTCGCTCATATTGTGAGAAAGCATATATCCTGCCTGGGGTTCAATAAAACCCGGGTAGTTCGAAACCTCATGTGTTGTAGATACATGACCACCTGGTAGTGCGATATCAATAAGAACTGTGTTTACCTTCGACTGGCATAAATATAAGCCAGCTGTGAGCCCACCCGGACCGGCTCCGAGTATAATAACATCAAACTCTGAAACAGTAGGTTTTATCAGTGTTTTGATCTCTTTAACCCTCTGCGATGGTAACATAGCATCAAGGTTATGTATAATATCACTTCGTTTAATACCTCCGCTTAGCCTTCCGGCAACCTCTTTCCCATTATCAAAAAAGAGAAGTGTAGGTGAAGATTTTACTCCAAGTTTGTCGGCCAGATCACGATTCTGCTGACGATACATCTTTAGGAATTTAATATCTTTTCCATAGAGTAACGAGAGATCCTCAAACTTCGATGCCAAAGCCTCACAGGGAGGGCATTCAGTTGAATAAAAATCAAGAACTACCTTTCCCGATTGCAAAACTTCAGCTTCAAATTCTGACGAATTAATTGTTTTCATAATGTTTAAATTATATGTAATAAAAGCTCCCCAATAAATATTGAAAAATTAAAAAACAGGCTCGAAAATCAATTATTTACCCCTTCCATGAGGGGAGTAAAATGATTTTATTCGCTCCCCTTGGGGCCGGAGTAAACGAATAAAATCAATTTTTTGGAAATACTATTTATCACTTTCTATATAAGCTGAAAAGCCTAATTCAAGCAGTTCCTTTACCGGCCGGCAGTCGGAAGAACAGATATTGCCTGTTCTGTTTTTTGCAACAGAGCCACATCCACCACCACACGCAAGTTGTACAGAACAATCCTTACATTCCGGTATTGAAGTTACATCGCGGCTCTCCCACTGTTCAATAATATCTCTCTTACCAGAGACAATTGGATAAAAACTCCCAAGCGATTCATCGGCCTTTCCAACTGTCGCAGTACATGAATAGATCTGTCCTGTATAATCGAAGGCCCATTCAGTTTTACAAGCCGGGCAGGCATCAAAAAGAGGATCAGGAAGCTCTCCGTTCTCGAAAAGGAATTTTGAAACAGAATAAGCAGGCTTATAAAACTCTGTAATATGCGGGTTTAACTTAACAAGTTCATATATACTCTCATACAGAGAGATCCTGTCGAATAAATTATCGGGAGCTGACTGGCAGTGATGCAATTCATAATTACGACCAATCTGTGTTTTAAAGAAAGGACTTTTGGTCCATCCTTTTTCAATTGCAAAACGTGCCAGTTCCGGCAGATTATCAATATTCTGTTTATCGACAACAACCCGAAGATTAATATTGATTTTATTGCTTAGACATGCATCAATACCTTTTACTATCCTGCTGAATGTGCCATCGCCTCCTTTCAGGAACCTCCTGCTGTTGTGAACTGATTCTGTACCATCAAGGGTTACCTGTATCTCCCTTATTTGTCCATTAATTAATACCGGAACATAATCTTCGAGAGAATATCCGTTAGTTACAAAACAAACCTCAAGATTTGATTCTCCAGCTTTTTTGAGCAGGTGGGTAATAAGCTCTTTTTGTTTGGAATTATTCAGAAGAGGTTCTCCGCCAAATACTGTAATATACTTTTTCCTTCCTGAAAAATTAACCTTCAGATAATCAAAAAATGCATCAATTATCTCATTGCTAAGTTCCTGCCGCGGATTACTATATTGGTCCTGGTAACAATATGTACAGGCAAAATTACAGCTGTAATTGGTAACAAAAAAAAACTGTATCTCATCTTTATCGCGCTCGTCAATAAAGTCGAGATACCTGTTTCTGTAAAGCTTTTTTTCTTCTGATTCATCAATCAGATAACCTTTTTCTGAGATCTCCCTGACAAAATCCTGATCATGGATCGCTTTTCCCAGCTTCAGTAATTCCAGTTTCCCGGCTTCCTCCCTGCTTAATATATCTGCATTCCCTGTAAGCAGGTTAACGATGAAGAAGTCTTCAGATTCCCTGATCTTCGAAAAAATATTATACCTGGAGTATCTCATCAAATCTAATCGTGACAGCCGACAACTGTTTTAGATGTTTTCGCACAACACTGTGCAACTTTGCCTTTAACTCTGCTTTCCTTCTTTTTAATTACACTTTTCATAATAGAATTTTATTATTATTTAATTAACAGTACTTCGTTTATCGCTTTTACGAGATCTTCTTTGGGAAGCAAGCCCATGGAAATCTTCGGACTGCCTTGAGCAGGTATAAACAATAGTGTTGGCAAGCCAGATATCCCAAGACTCTGGGAAAGAAGCTTTTCCTTCTCAGTATCTACCTTATAAACAACTATCTTGCCAGCATATTCCTTTGCAATTGCTTCAACCAGAGGAGAAAGCTGACGGCAGGGAGCACACCAGTCGGCATAAAAATCTATTATTGCAGGCTTGCTTCCCTCATATTTCCACTCCTTGTTCGCCTCATAATTGAAAATCAATTTCTTAAAAGAATCGTTGGTAAGGTAAACGATATCATTGGCAGCTGAAGCTTTTGATGCTGCACCGCCTGGATTTTCTGCCTTGCAAGTACTCATTAACAATGAGAAAATGATTGCAGTTAAGTAAAAAGTCCTTCTCATAATATTCAGTTTAATAAATTACAATATAAATTAATTTCCACAATTACATTTACCCGATGGCCTTTTTCCGGCAATTGTCCAGCTGGAAACCATAACTTTGCCCTTCTCATAGGGCGCTGACTCTTCAATTATATGTATTGAGGTGAATCCTGCTTTCTGAAGTTGTTCCAGGTATTCACCGCGTGTTACAGAGCCGGCCCAGCATTCAGATATTGCTACCGGATCATTTCTGTACTCGTCAGGTACCGGAGTTGTCGAATAGATATCACTTACAACAAAGCGGCCACCCTTTTTCAAGATCCTGAAAACCTCGTTCCAGACAGCCTGTTTATCGGAAGCATGATTAATGGTGCAGTTCGAAATCACAAGGTCAGCAATGCTGTCATCAAGTCTCAGCTTCTCAAGAGGGCTCTGAATAAAACTTACATTTCCAATGCCAAGACGCTCAGCTGTACTTACAGCTTTCTGTATCATACCATCTGAAATGTCAATACCATAAACAAAACCGTCATCTCCTACTGTTTCGGAAAGCCTTATTACATCAGTGCCCCTGCCGCTTCCGAGATCAACGCAGATCTCTCCCTTTATTGCTTCAGAATAATTAATGGCACCTCCGCATGAGAGACAACACGCTGTTTCAGCAAGTTCACTGTACCTTTTATTTATTTCTGTATATTCCATAACTTAACGCTTACTTTCCAAACCTGGCACAGGGGCTGCCTGTAACAAAATAACCCAAAAACCCTCCGAATAACATTGAACTGTAAGAGTCATTTGTTAAAACACACGGAACTGTTCTGCACTCAAAGAAATAGAAATACAGCAATCCGCCACCAATACCTGCCAGAACTCCCAAAAAAGGCTTCCAGAAATACCATGTAGTAAAAAACTCTTTTATACTCTTTGGTTTTGGTGTTACCTTACAACTACTTTCCATCTGAATCTGATAATAATTTTAGGCTGCAAAGATAAATAAAAAATAAGTAAATCGCAATAGTATCACCTAAATCTTTTTAATATCACTTCATTTTATTTAACTTTGCAGCATGATCAAACAGCTATGAGTTTAATTTTTAAGAAAGATCTTGCAGATAATCAACTTGAAGAGCTTTTTCAGAGTGATGAAAAATGCTATGAGTTTCTATCTGAAATAAAATGGAGTGAAGGCTTCACATGCCGTAAGTGCGGGAATACCAACTATTGCCAGGGAAAAACTCCTTATGCACGACGCTGCACGAAATGCAAGACTGAAGAGTCTGCTGCGGCAGGTACTATCTTCCACAACTGCAAGTTTCCAATCAGCAAGGCTTTCTACATTGCCTACAATGTATGCAAAGGCAAGCAGGACCTTTCAACTTATGAGTTTGCAAGGCGCTTATCGCTCAGGCAGATGACCTGCTGGAACTTCAAGACAAAAATCCAGCATGCACTTCAGCAAATCGATACTCTGAGTGAAAATGAAAAGTCGTCAATTGAAAAGATCCTGGCCCAATGATTAAACCAGATACATATTTATCAGCTGTTCATAACGTTCCTGTTTCCCGCTTAGTGTTCCCGGTTCACCGGCCTTATGAGCAATATCCCGCAGATTCTCGAGTGTAAGTTTGCCATTTTCGAAATCCTTTCCGTTACCTTTACTAAACGAATCGTACCTTTGTTCTCTTAGCTTAAGATAGTCGCTGTCTTTCAGAATTTTATCAGCAATAACAAGAGCACGTGCAAAAGTATCCATCCCGCTGATATGGGCAATGAAGATATCTTCAATGTCGGTTGAATTGCGCCTTATCTTAGCATCAAAATTAATCCCTCCTGATTTGAATCCACCTGCCTGAAGAATTACCATCATAGCTTCAGTTATCTCATACACATTTGTTGGAAACTCGTCTGTGTCCCATCCATTCTGGTAATCACCTTTATTGGCATCAATACTACCAAGCAATCCGGCATCTGCAGCAACCTGTAGCTCATGCTGGAAAGTATGACCTGCCAGAGTTGCGTGGTTTACTTCGATATTGAGTTTAAAATCCTTATCCAGATCATGCTGCCGCAAAAATCCTATAATGGTTGCGACGTCATAATCATATTGATGTTTCGAAGGCTCCATCGGTTTTGGCTCAATAAGGAAGGTCCCATTAAAACCTATCTTCCTGCCAAAGTCGCGGGCCATAGAGAGCATCATACCCATATGCTCCAGCTCTTTTTTCATATTTGTATTATGAAGGCTCATGTAGCCTTCGCGTCCGCCCCAAAAAACATAGTTCTCTCCTCCCAGCGCAACCGTTGCTGCTATTGCATTTTTAAGCTGAACCCCGGCATTTGCCACAACGGTAAAATCGGGATTTGTGGCGGCTCCGTTCATATATCTCGGATTTGAAAAGAGATTTGCAGTACCCCACAGCAGCTTAACACCTGTTTGCTCCTGCATCTCTTTCATCACCGGAACAATCTTCTCAAGTCTCTTTTCAATTTCAAAGACAGTGCCGTCACCAACGATATCGGTATCGTGGAAGCAATAATACCCGGCACCGATCTTGGTAAAAAATTCAAAAGCAGCATCAAGTCTCTGCCCTGTTCTCTTATCATTATCAGTTTCGTTTTTCCATGGATAAAACCTTGTTGCATTACCAAAAGGATCTGACCCGTCGCCGCAGAATGAATGCCAGTAAGCAATGGCAAAACGAAGATGATCTTTCATCTTCTTCCCGGCAACAACCTCCTCCGGATTATACCATCTGAAAGCCAGGGGATTCTTTGAACTAACACCCTCATACTCAATCTTCCCTATACCGGGATATGCCTCTTTTTTACCTTTGTAGATCATATCTTAATTTTTTAAAATTTAATACCTGAAAACTAATAACTGCCTGGTTCTGTTAAATAAAATATGAATATAGATTCATAAATGCCTTGAAAATCAATTTATTCACCCCAGCCCCAAGGGGAGTAAATTGATTTTCTTCGCTCCCCATGGGGTCGGGGTATACGAAGAAAATCAATTAATTCATATGACTGATTCCCGATACTCATAGAATAACGTGTCCCTGAGATACTATATATATTTATATTGTAACAAGAAGTTTTTTCCATCTCTCATAAGCCAACTCATAATCAGCAGCTCCATTGTGCTTCGGTTCTGTGACCCCAAGAACAGCCAGACCCTTAAATGCCTCTTTTTCTGACTTATAATAGCCGCATCCAATGCCTGCACCTCTTGCTGCCCCGGCAGAGCCGTCGGTGTTATAAAGATGAATTGGGGTACCTGTTACATTTGCTAATACTTCCCTGAAGACCGGGCTAAGGAACATATTGGCCTCACCTGCTCTTATCAGCTGTGGATCGATGCCGGTCTCCTTCATGATATCCAGCCCGTATCTGAAAGAGAATACTATACCCTCCTGTGCTGCCCTGAACAGGTGAGCATTTGTATGAATATTTAAATCGAGCCCTGAAATCCTTGCGCCTGTGTTTTTATTCATCAGCATCCTTTCCGCCCCATTTCCAAAAGGCAAAACAGTGAGTCCGTCAGAACCGGCACTGATCTTTTCTGCCATCCTGTTCATATCACTGTACGACACATTACCTCCAACATAACGCTTCAACCATGAATTAAGAATTCCGGTGCCATTAATACATAACAACACTCCCGCACGGGGAGTTTCCTTAGTATGATTAACATGAAGGAAAGTATTTACACGTGAAAGGGGATCAAACTTTCGCTGGTCGGTCACCCCATAGATTACACCTGATGTTCCGGCTGTAGCAGCCACTTCTCCCGGATTTAAAACATTAAGTGACAAGGCATTATTAGGCTGGTCTCCGGCTTTATACGATACAGGAATTCCTTTTGGCAATCCCAGTTCAGACGCTGCCTGTCCGTTGAGAAGCCCATGCTCATAAAAAGATGGATGGGCACCCGGGAGGATATCCTTATCAAATCCGTAATAATTCAAAAGCTCCTCTGAAACACTGTTTTTCTTAAAGTCCCAAAAAATACCTTCCGAAAGTCCTGTATATGTAGTACTTATCTCGCCGGTAAGCTTCATTGAAATAAAGTCACCGGGGAGCATGATCTTATAAATCTTATTAAAAATATCAGGTTCATTCTCCTTGACCCAGGCCAGTTTTGAAGCAGTAAAATTACCTGGAGAATTCAGGAGATTTGAAAGACAATGATCTTTCCCAATAGCATTAAAGGCTCTCTCCCCAATTTCTACGGCCCGGCTGTCGCACCAAATTATTGACGGGCGGAGAACATCCTTGTTCTTATCAACCACAACAAGCCCATGCATCTGGTATGAGATCCCAAT
>JFJP01003369.1_pt1 | contig 14769 bp, 13 predicted proteins | sample 431651 | NCBI WGS metagenome assembly JFJP01 (sample SAMN02602958, study PRJNA72255) | Microbial mat metagenome, whole genome shotgun sequencing project. | biome: fresh water; feature: sink hole; material: water; isolation source: purple microbial (photo- and chemosynthetic) mats found in...
CGGCCATGCCCCACTCGGCAAGCTCAATATTGTCCGGGCCGAAGAAGGCCACCCGGTCAAGACCATGCGTCAGATTCAGATCGGACCAGAAGGGGTCGAATACACGCGCAAGCGCAGACGAATCGCGACTACGCATGGCCGCACGCACACCAGGCAAATCGGCGACCAGCGTTCCGAGTGACTGCAAGCGTGCAGATTGCTGCTGAAACAAACGGCTCGCCAGGTCGGCAGAACGCGCCTGGTCCTCGACCAAGACCACGCTTTGCCGTTCGTCCAACTGACGCAAAGCCAGCCAGGTAAAGGCGGCAGTAGCAAATACCAGGGCCAGCCCGGCGAACAGTAGAATACGCAGCCGGATACTAAAAAACCGGGAGCGGGGATGAGCGGAAAACATCAGAAACGCCAAGCCGCTTGTAGCAGAAGCATGTCCCAGTTGCGAACCAGGCCTGCTGCCGGGTTGTCAACGCGCGCCAGCCAAGCGGTACCATCGACACGATGTACCTCGGCGGAGAGAGCCAGACGGTCCATATCCCGTCGCACACCGACCACCCAATCTTTCGCGAACCGGCTGTGCGCTGGCGCGCCGGGGAGAGAACTTGCGAAGCGGATGCCATCCCGATCGTTACGATCGAGATACAGCACGTCGTAACGCAGATATCCCTGCCAGCTATTGGCAAAGCGACGTGTTGCCTGCAGGTAGCCCGATTCGATCGTGTTGTCCTCGAATGTTGCACCGTAGTCTCGCGCGATCACCTGGGTTTGCGCGTACTCTGCGGTATAGGTCCAATCCTCGCTGTTGTGCTGCACCGACAATACCCAGGTCGGTAGACGATGCGTGCCGCCCAGCAGATCTAACGGTGGACTTCTGCCAGGTTGATAACGCATGTTCATTTCGCCCAAAGAAACTCCCATGCGCCAACGCCCACCATCGCGATCCAGCATGACTTGGCCGAGCCAGGAGTTCCTGCCGGCGAACTTGCCGGGCAGATCGCGCAGGAAAGTCATGTACTCTAGATCGACATCGTCGACTTCCGGCTGTATCGAACTGACCTGCCAAGATAAGGCCCCTTGGTCACTGTCTGCGTTGCCGTAAAGGGAGATTCCAGGCGCGGCAAGGAAAAAATTACGCACCTGATCCAGGTAGATCGACTGCGGCATGATGATACTTGGCCGGGTCTGGGCCACGTCTCGTGTGGTATTGAAGAAACCGTAAGGATTCTTGACCTTGCCCAGACGCACGCCGATCTGCGCCTCGCCTCTGTTGTACAAGGCGCGATCGACAAAACCATAGTCCAGACGCAACTCGCCCTCATCCGTATCTCCCGCCCAACGCGCCAGGGCTTGGCCGGAAATCAGCCAATCCGGGTTAGGTCGCCAGGATAGATTCACGCCCAACTCCCGCAAATCCCAGGCCAGTTCATCGTCACTATTGCCACCGACATTGTTGTCAGTGGTTCGCACAACGCTCTGGCTCAGGAATCCATGCGCCTGAATCCCTTCGGCGAGTTCCTGAGCGTTGGCTGGCAAGCTCAAGAAAGCGGCCCACAAGAATACGCACAGTCCCCACTTATTCAACATTGAGAATCTTGACCGGATCATTGGCCTTGACCTTCCTGACATAGCCGATGGCACCTGGGGTGACGGCCACCTTGTTTAAGAGTTCTTCTTCACTCATTGCCTCGCTGGGCGCCTGAGCCATGCCTGAATAGACCAGGCGATCCCAGGATTGGCGCAACTGGTAGGGGAAAATATTGAGGCGCTCCTTGCAGACCGCACCATGCAGGACGTGGTTGTCGGGCAGTACGAATACCCGGATGGGCGTGCCATCGGGCCATTTCACCTGACGCATGCCAAAGATGGCGCGCGCCGAGGCCAGGGAGATCGAATTCACTGAAACGTTCTTGTTTGCAATCACGTCAACTGCGCCAGCCAAACCGGGGGATAGGATCAGCGACAAAAGCAACGTGATGCCACAGATGACCCTACCATTGGGACACAACCGCAGATTTCGCTCAGTCACTTCAAACCCAGCACATCCTGCATATCGAACAATCCGACTGACTTGCCGGACAGAAACCGCGCCGCCCGCAATGCGCCCAGCGCAAAAGTCATCCGGCTGCTCGCCTTGTGGGTGATTTCCAGACGTTCGCCAATGCCGGCGAACATCACCGTGTGGTCACCAACAATATCGCCGCCGCGCACGGTAGCGAAGCCAATGCTGCGCGCATCCCGCTCTCCAGTGACGCCCTCGCGGCCATAAACGGCGCAGGTATTCAGGTCACGCCCCAATGCCTTGGCAACCACCTCGCCCATCCGCAACGCGGTTCCGGAAGGCGCATCAACCTTGTGGCGGTGATGCGCTTCGACAATCTCAATATCGAAATCCTCATCCAGCACGCGCGCTGCCATGTCGAGCAACTTCAGCGCCAGATTGACGCCGACGCTCATATTGGGCGCGAACACGATCGGAATCTGTTTTGCCGCCTGCTCGATCGCGGCCTTGCCGGTGGCATCGAAGCCGGTGGTGCCGATGATCAACCCTACCTTGCGTTCAACGCAGACATCGAGATGATGCAAGGTGGCTTCCGGCCGGGTGAAATCGATCAGCACATCGGCGCCGATCAATGCAGTGGCAACATCAGCGCTGACCTTGACTTGCAAAGACGCGCCGATCAGCGCGCCGGCATCCTTGTCGAGGCTGGCACTGCCGTCGCGATCCAGGGCGGCATGCAATTTGAGATCCGACGCCGTCAGCACCGCTTCCAACAGGGCGTGGCCCATGCGACCGGAAATGCCGGCGATCGCGACCTTGATCATTTCTTGTCCCCTTGGGTGTCCCCTGCCGGAAGCTCTGGTTTGGGCAAAACATCGCCTTGCAACAGTTTCAGGCGCTCTTCTTCGAAAATCACTGTAATCCGCCGGTTTTCCACCACCTTGCCTTCCTTCTCCAGGCGGTAAACATAGTCCCAACGGTTGTTATGGAAGGGATCGACGATCAATGGCGTGCCCAGGATGAAGCGCACTTGCGAAGGCGTCATACCAGGCTTGAGTTTATCGAGCATTTCCTGGGTCAGGACATTGCCCTGCGGAATGTCGATCTTGTGGGGTTTGATGCGATCGATCGGGTTGGAGAATGAGCCGCAACCGGCCAACAGAGCGAGGAGTAACCAGAGGAAAAAGCGCATATGCGGGGTCAATAGTTGGTCAGGTCGAAAGCCGCGCTATGATAGCGCGCATCACTCCGCCACTCATAGCCGATAGCCAATATGACCAGCACCGATCAACTCAAGACCCTGGGCCTGAAAGTCACTGGTCCGCGTTTGAAAATCCTCGCCCTGTTTGAACAAACCGATCAGCGCCATCTGACCGCCGACGATGTGTATCGTCTGTTGATGACCGATAGCGTCGATGTCGGCCTGGCCACGGTGTACCGTGTGCTGACCCAGTTCGAACATGCCGGCATTCTGATTCGGCATCATTTCGACAATGACAAGGCGGTTTACGAACTCAACCGGGGCGGCCATCACGACCACCTGCTTTGCCTGCAATGCGGCCATGTGGAAGAGTTTTACGACGAGGAAATCGAGCGTCGCCAACATGCCATTGCGAAGAAACACGGCTTCAAACTGGCCGAGCATGCGCTGCATCTGTACGTTGAATGCGAACGCAAGAATTGTCCGCACCGCGAGAAGAAATAAACCACGCCGACTTCAGCCGACGACCAGCATTTCCTCGGCATGCGCGCGTGTCGCGTCGGTCAGCTTGACACCGCCCAGCATGCGCGCGATTTCCTCGATCCGCTGTTGATGACTCAACAAACCAACTTGTGACACGGCGCGCCCGTCACGATTCTGCTTGCTGACCTGGTAATGCCGCGCTGCGCGCGCCGCAACCTGAGGCAGATGCGTCACGCAAAGCACCTGCCGCGTCCCGCCCAGCTCGGCAAGCAAGCGACCAACAATTTCCGCGACGCCGCCACCGATACCGCTATCGACTTCGTCGAACAACAGGGTTGGTGCACCTGAAGTACCCGAAAGCACGGTCTGCAAAGCCAGGCCAATGCGCGACAGCTCACCGCCGGAAGCCGTCTTGGCGAGCGGCTTGACGCCCTGCCCGACATGCGGCGAGACGCGGAATTCAACTTCTTCCAGGCCGAACGCGGCGGCATCTTGATTCACCAGACCGGTTTCGAAGCTGCCGCCCTGCATCGACAATTGCTGCATCGCGGCGCTGACTGCCTGATCCAGCTTGCCCGCCGCAGCCTGGCGCTTTTTCGAAAGTAATTGCGCCAAGCGGCGATAGTCTGTCTCCGCCGCCGCTTCTGCTGCCGCCAGGGCAGCCAGATCGGTAGCTGCACCAAGTTGCCGCAACTGGCTGCGGGTGGTGGCGAGATGTTCAGGAATCTCCTCCGGTCGCAGGCGAAACTTGCGCGCGGCGGTCTGCACCGCAGTGATGCGCTGTTCCGCCAGATTCAACGCTTCCGGATCGAGATCGACGCGATCGGCATAGCGGCTGAGTTCGCGCGCGGCTTCATGCAGGGTTTCGGTGGCGCTTTCGAGCAACCCGAGCGGCTCGGACAACGCCGCATCGATCGCGGCCAGATCGGCCAGGTTGCCGCGCAAGGCACGCAGACGATTCAGCACGCCCGTCTCTTCCGCCTCCAGCGTATCGCTTGCAGTTTGCGCGCCGGTGGCCAGATCGGCGGCATGCGCCAGACGCCGATGCGATTCCTGCAAGTCTTGCCAGGCATCCAGGCTGAAGTCGAGGCTGGCGAGTTCCTGCTCGATCCAGCTCAAGCGTTCCCGCTCGGCATCCTGTTCGCCGGCATGGTTCTGTGCCGATTCCCGTAGCGCGGAAGCTTCCCGCCAAACGCGATAAGCGCGCGCGGTCTCGCCGGCAAGCTCGGCAGCACCGCCGAAAGCATCCAGCAGGCGTCGCTGCTCGGTCGCTTTGAGCAAGGAGTAATGCGCATGCTGACCATGAATATCGACCAGATACTCGCCAACCGCCTTCAATTGTTGCGCGGTGCACGGACGACCATTGATGAATGCGCGCGAGCGGCCGGAAACTTCAACCACGCGCCGCATCAGCAGCACAGATTCCTCGCCGGCGAGATCATTTTCAGTCAGCCAATCGTTTACCGGGCTATCAGCTGAAATGGCGAATTCAGCCGATATTTCGGCCCGTTCGGCGCCTTCCCGCACCACGCCGGCATCGGCGCGTTCACCCAGAACCAGTGAAATGGCATCCAGCAGAATGGATTTGCCGGCACCGGTCTCGCCGGTCAATACCGAAAAGCCGGCGCTGAAATCGAGCGACAGGTGATCGACCAGCACAAAATTGGAAATCGACAGGGACAGCAGCATGGTTAGTCGGCGGTTCTCACAGCTTCTCGCCCCAATGCAGCTTCTGGCGCAACGTGTCGTAATAGTTGTGGCCTTCCGGATGCAGCAGGCGGACGGTGTTATGGGCGCGCCGAATCACGACGCGGTCGCCAATCTGCAGATCGGCATGACGCTGACCATCGAAGTGGACGCGAACGTCATCCGCATGAATCAGGTTGACCTCGATCTCGGACCGGCTATTCACCGCAATCGGCCGCGCCGACAGCGTGTGCGGGCAGATCGGCACCATCACCACGGCTTCCAGCGTCGGATGCAGGATCGGCCCGCCGGAAGACAGCGCATAGGCCGTCGAACCGGTCGGCGAAGCCACTACCAAGCCGTCGGCGCGCTGGCTGTAGACGAACTGGTTGTCGATGTAGACCTCGAATTCGATCAGCCGGCCAGTGGAACTCTTGCTCACCACCACGTCGTTGAAAGCATAGGAAGCGATCAGCACATCCTCGTGCCGCTCGACGCTGGCCTCCAGCATGATGCGTTCTTCCGCGACATACTGGCCGGAAAGCATGTCTTCCAGGGTGGTAAACATGGTGTCGATGGAAACATCGGCGAGGAAGCCCAGGCGACCCTGATTGACGCCAATCAGCGGCACGCGATGATCGACCAGCGTGCGCGCGATATTGAGCAAGGTGCCGTCGCCGCCCATGATGATCGCCAGATCGACCATCGGGCCGATTTCGCTCAATGTCACCACCTGGAAATCGCGGATCTGACAGCAATCAGCGGTATGCGGCGTAATCATCACCTGATGCCCGCGCTGCCGCAAAAAGTCAGCCAGACGCAGCAGCGAGCTGGAATTACCCGGGCTGTTGAATTTTCCTACTAGCGCTATCGTCTTGAAATCAGCTTTCATGGCGCGAAATTATAGCCATCCCGTTATCATCTCCCGCCATGCTTAATGATCGCGCCCGCATCCTGCTCAAGGTCGAAGCATTCCGGCCTGAACCTGTCGTCGGCGTCGATTCGCAACATCATGTCCGACCTCGAAGAAGGCGGCTACATCACCAGCCCGCACACTTCAGCGGGGCGCATCCCGACACCACGCGGCTATCGGCTGTTTGTCGATACTCTGCTGACCGTCAAACCACTCGAGCAAGGTCAGGTTCGCCAGATGGAAACCACCTTGTCACCAGATGACCCACAGCGCCTGGTCAGCGCCGCTTCGCATCTGCTTGCCGAACTCACCGCCTATGCCGGCGTTGTATTGATTCCGAAGCGACGCAACCTTGGCCTGCGCCAGATCGAGTTTCTCAGCCTGTCCGATAAACGTATTTTGTTGATTATGGTTACCGCCGACGGCGAAGTGCAGAACCGGGTCATCATCACCGACCGCCATTACGATCCCAATCAACTGGTCCGCGCCGCCAATTATTTCAATCAACATTTTGCCGGTCATTCGTTCGAGCAAGTGCAACCCCGACTGGCCAGGGAACTTGTGGAACTGAAGTCGGATATCAGCCGGCTGATGGAAATGGTGGTTGCCGCCGGTACCGACGCATTCAGCGATGTCGGCAAGGAATATGTGTTGTCCGGCGAACACAACCTGATCAACACGCCTGAACTCACCTCCAACATGGTGCGTCTGCGCGAACTGTTCGGCCTGTTCGAACAGAAAACCGAATTGATGCAACTGCTCGATGTCGGCCACGCCGCAAACGGTGTGCAGTTGTTCATCGGCGCCGAATCCGGCGTCGCCAGCCTCGATGAATGCAGCGTCATCGCGGCGCCCTACGAAGCCAATGGCGAAGTCGTCGGCACACTCGGCGTCATCGGCCCGACCCGCATGGCCTACGAACGCGTCATTCCCATAGTCGATATCACCGCGCGCCTGCTCTCCAACGCGCTGACCTATCACTGAAAAAGACCATCATGCCCTTCTACCAGCCCGAACCGCCCTACAGCCATGGCCAAGCTGCCCGCACCGGCATTTTGTTGATTAATCTGGGCACCCCGGAAGCGCCCACCGCAAAAGCCTTGCGGCCCTATCTGAAGGAATTTCTCTCCGATCGCCGCGTGGTGGAAATTCCGCGTCTGATCTGGTGGTTGATTCTGAACGGCATCATCCTGAATACCCGGCCAAAGAAATCAGCCCAAAAATACGCCTCGATCTGGCGTCCGGAAGGATCGCCGCTGAAGCACTTCACCGCCCGCCAAGCCGACTTGCTGGCTGCTGAATTGGCACGCCGCAGCGCGCAACCGATCGTTGTCCACTATGCGATGCGTTACGGCCAACCCTCGGTCGACTCGCAGATACAGGCAATGAAAGCACAAGGTGTCGACCGCATTCTGCTGTTGCCGCTTTATCCACAATATGCCGCCAGCAGCACAGGCTCGGCGCTCGACGCGGCCTGGTTAAGCCTGCTGCACCAGCGCAATCCACCAGAAATCCGCGCGCTGAAGCATTTCCACACAGATGCCGGTTATATCAATGCGCTGAAGCAAAGCGTGCAAACCTTCTGGGCGGAACATGGTCAGCCCGATGTGCTGGTGATGAGTTTTCATGGCATTCCGCGCCGCTCGCTTGATCTTGGCGACCCTTACCACTGCGAATGCCACCGCACTGGCCGCCTGTTGGCAGAAGCGTTGAACCTGACCTCGACACTGGAAGAACTGGGGCATCAAAAGACACAGCGTGTCGATGTGATCTGCCCCGGCTTCATCGCCGACTGCCTGGAAACTCTGGAAGAAATCGCGCTTGAAGGCAAAGCCGACTTCCTCAAGGCCGGTGGCGGTCAATACCACTACATCGCCGCACTGAATGATCGGCCAGTCTGGATCAACGCATTGGCCGATCTGGCACTGGCTCAAATGGGGGGCTGGGTGCAGCCGAATTACGATGCCAACGCAGAAAAAATGTCACTTGAACTGCAATGCCAACGGGCACAAACGATGGGCGCGAAAAATCTTCTGAAATAACTGAAAAATCCCCGCCAAGCCGCGCCAATATTAGAGTTTGCTTGTTGACTGGTACAAAAGCGTCATGCAAACATGGTCGTCGGCATTGATCCTGGTCAAGATTGACAAGGCAGTCAAAAGACTTCTTGGTCGCTCCAGGGTTGCAGCTCAGCATGGAAGTCGGCTTGCCGTCGTATTTTTTCCCAACCTGGAGGAAGACATGAAGAAAACTCTCGTAATCAGCTTGATGTTCGCTGGCGCCGCTGGTGCATTAAGCGCGACATCAGCTCAAGCTCTCGACACCAAGGCGCGTTTCATGGCCGCCAACTGCGCTTACTGCCATGGCCCGGAAGGCAAGAGCCGTGGCGCCATCCCGAGCTTGGCTGGCCTTGAAAAAGGTTATTTCGTTGAGCAGATGAAAGCCTTCCGTGATGGCTCTCGCCCCGCCACCGTCATGCAGAAACATGCCATGGGTTATACCGATGCTGAGTTTGACCAGCTTGGCGCCTGGTTCGCTGCAATCAAGTAAACGTTAACCGGAGACACACCATGGCATTTGATCGTCGCGAATTTCTGAAAATTTCTGCTGGAGTCACCGGCGCAGCCTCACTTGGCGCCATCACTGGCTGTGCTGCCACATCCGCTACCCCAGCCAAGGCAGCCTATAAAGTCGTCATCGTTGGTGCCGGTTTTGGCGGCGCCACCTGTGCCCGCTACCTGAAAATGTGGGAACCCAAGATTGAAGTCACCATCATCGAGCCGAACGCACATTTCGTATCCTGCCCGACCTCGAACGGCGTGCTGGCTGGCTTGGCCAAGATGGAAGACATCACCTTCACGTATGACTACCTGAAAAAAGCTGTCAATCATTGGGTGGCTGATGCCGTTACCGGCATCGACACCGCTGGCCGCACAGTGAAAACTGCGGGTGGCGCTACCATCAGCTATGACCGCCTGATTGAAGCGCAGAAAACCATCATGCACGCCTGGAAGGCCGGTCCGCAGACCGCCACGTTGCGCAAGCAACTGGAAGCCATGCAGGACGGTGGCACCTTCGTCATGTCGGTGCCGATGGCCCCGTACCGTTGCCCCCCCGGCCCCTACGAGCGCGCCTGCCAGGTTGCTACCTACCTGAAGAAAGCCAAGCCGAAGTCCAAGATCATCATTCTTGATGGCAACCCGGACATCGCATCCAAAAAAGGCTTGTTCGAGGCCGCCTGGAAGAAGCACTACGGCTATAAAACCGACAACAGCATGATCGAGTACCGTCCCAACAACATGCCGCGCTCGGTCGACCCGGTCAAGATGATGGTCGGCACCGAATTCGACGATGTGAAGGGCGACGTGATCAACGTAGTGCCGCCGATGCGCGCCGCTGCAATCTGCCAGATGGCCGGTGTCCGTAGCGATTCCTCAGGCACCTGGTGTCCGATCGACTATCGCAGCTTCGAATCGCTCACTGTGAAGAATGTCCATGTTCTGGGCGACTCGACACTGACCAACTTCCCGAAATCCGGCTCGGTGGCGAACAACACTGGCAAGATGGCTGCCGCTGCGATCGTGGAAATGTTCAATGGCCGCGAACCTGACTCTGCTCCGGTAGTGACCAACACCTGTTACTCGGCATCCACCGAAGGCACCGCCTTCCACGTCGCTACGGTTTTCCGTTATGCACCCGAGAAGATCGCTGCCGATGGCAAGGTCACCCCCGCTGCGATGATCGCCCAAAAGGGCGGTGGCGTTTCGAAGGAAGAAAGCGAACTGGAATTCGCCTACATGGAATCGTGGGCCAAGAACGTCTGGGCTGACACACTGGGTCTGCCAGGCTAAATCCTGGTCATATCTGAAATCCAAAAAGGAGGGGGAATCCCCTCCTTTTTTTCGTCCCCAGATTGTGGAAAAGACGCGAAACCGAAGCAATCAAATATGCAAAATCTGGCCTGATTCCAAGCGTTCCATGACAAGCCGCGTATCCGACGGCAAGTTGCCGCGCAACTCAGCCATGATCTCAGCCTCGGCGCCCGGTTTTAGATGTGTGATCCAGACCTTCGCGGTCAACGCCAGTTGCGCCAGATGAGTTGCCAATTCAAGCGCATGGAAGTGACGTGAAGCCTCGGCGATGTCTCGCTGCGCGCTGACATATGAGCATTCCACCACCAGATGCAGCAGATCCGGAATCTGCTCCACCATACGCCAGAGTGCTGGATGGCTATTGGTATCAGCGGAAAACAGCAAACTCCCCTCCGATCCATGCAGATGAAAACCTGAAGTTGGAACCGTGTGATGCGCCGGTATCGGTGTGATCTCACGCCGCCCCCCTGTTGCATCCGGCTGGCTCCAGACTTCACCGAGAGAAACGGGTGAAAAAACCAGAAAAGGCGCCTTGAGCGAAGGGATGCGGGAAAAATCCGGCCAGATGCGCCAGTTGAACAGGTGGTCTTTGAGAATTTCCAGCACTTCCGGGATGGCATGCAACTGCAAAGGCTTGTCGCGCTCGTTGGCGACACTGTCGAGCAGCAAGGGAAGACTGAGGATGTGATCGAGATGACTATGCGTGATGAAGACATGGTCGATTCGCGCCATCGCAGCGCGTGACAGACTCAGCACACCGCTACCCGCATCAAGCAGGATGTCGTCGTCGATCAGAAACGATGTCGTTTGACGACCATCGCCAATGCCACCGGAACAGCCCAGGACTTCAATTCGCATGGTTAGATGGATTACTTGGTGGTGTAAGTAAAAACACCATCCCAATCAGTTGGCGGCGGGTTTTCACGGAAGTGGGCGATGCGTTCCAGATAAACCATGTACAACTTGCTCGGGAACCGCTTTTGAGCTTTACGCAAAATGTCTTCCGCCAGATCAAAGTCACGCAGTTGAAATGCCGAGCAGGCTTGCTCGAAGTCCTGTTTTCGCTTGAGCGCGGCGATATCGACTTGATCCTTCGGACCCAGCGGTTCATAGATTGTCACCGGATTCGCCTTGCCTTTGACACGCACGACGTCGACACGCATGAATTCAATGTCGGCGCAAAACCCTACCGTGTCTTCGCCAACCAGAATGCCCAAACCATATTCCTTGGTCAGCCCTTCCAGACGCGACGCCAGGTTCACCGCATCGGCCATCACGGTGTAGGCCATGCGAAATTCAGAGCCCATATTGCCGACATTCATCCTGCCCGAGTTCACCCCGATGCCAATCTTGATTTCCGGCCAACCTTTCAGCTTGATTTGGGGATTCAATTCATCCAGATCGCGCTGCATTTGCAACGCCGCCATGACCGCATCCCGCGCGTGATTGGGATCAGCCATCGGCGCACCCCAGAAAGCCATGATCGCATCGCCAATATATTTATCGATGGTGCCCCGACGTTGCTGAACGATGCGAGTCATCGATGACAAGTAGAAATTCAGCATTTCGGCCAATGATGACGCGGCCAATCCTTCAGAAATACTGGTGAAGTCACGAATATCGGAGAACAACACACTCATCTCGCGCGATTCGCCCTTCAGGTTGTAGCGATCCGGGTCGCGGCTCATTTCGTCAACCAGTTCCTTCGGCACATACTGACCAAAGAGCTTGGTGATCTGGCCCTTGGCGCGAGATTCAACGAAGAAACCATATGACATGTTGACGACGAACAAGCCAAGCACCGAGATGATCGGCGCACCGAGCGGAAATTCCATGTTCAGCGCATTCCAGGCCCAGACATCCAGCGTGATGACCAGAACCAGAAATCCCAGCGTCGAGAGCGCGGCGATCAGCGGTGTGGTCATCGGCAACAGCGTGCCGATGACCAGCCCCAGAATCACCACGCTGATCACGCTCATCGTGGTGAGCTCGCGCGGCTTCCATTTCAGATTCTGGCCGAGAATGCCGGACATCAATGAAGCATGAATCTCCACCCCGGGAAAAACCTCGCTGACCGGTGTGACGCGAATATCGGCGAGCCCGGGAGCCGTGGTGCCGACCAGAACGATTCGGCCTTCGAGATGGCTCGCCGGCTCTTGACCGCTGATTACATCCGTCGCCGATACATAGCGGTAGGCGCCTGGGGCGCGATAAGGCACCAGCACACCGCCCTCGCTATCGAATGGAATCTTCAGTCCATCGATATCCAGTGCATGTGGCTGGAATCGATTGAAACCATCCCCCCCTGGATTCACCAGCCGGACATCAGCGACGCCCAACGCGGCTTGCGTCAACCGGATGGGCAACGAGGCGAAATAGTTGTTCTGATAGCCGATCATCACCGGCATGCGTCGAATTACGCCGTCGTTATCTGGCAAGGAGTTGTAAAACCCCGCCCCGGTGGCTTTTTCCAGCAACATCGGCAAACTGCCACCATAGCCTTCTGCTTGTATGAAACCCTTGGCCAGACCGCCAAGTTGGTCCTGGTTGAACAGTGGTTTCGGTAACGTCGCGATGCGTTCAGCGCCTTGATTGAAATTGAAGTAATAGCCCAGAACCGAACTGCCTTTGGCCAGGGATTCGGCAAACTGCTGGTCATAATCCAGGCTGGGACGCAACTGCTCCAGCAACCCGCCAAACAACGGTTGATCCTTCAATTCATTAGCCGCCAATCGTTCGAGAACCGGCAAACCGGAACTGGCATCCGGCTCGGAAAATGCAATGTCGTAGCCTATCGCCGCAACCCCATATTGCTCGAACAAATTTTTCTGCATCCGCGCCAGCTTTTCGCGCGGCCACGGCCAGCGGCCTTCCGCTTGCAGACTTTTGTCGTCGATATCGACGATCACCACCTGATCATCAACACCCTGTTCCATGGTCGCGCCAACCTTGAGGTCATACATGGCGTAATCGAGCCAATCAACAAAACGAAGTGGTACCAGACCGGTCAAGTGCAGCGTCAGCAGAATGATCAATATCGCGCTGAGGGTAAATTGGCCAACGAATCGACGGCTGCGCAAGGTCATGTTTAGGCTGCTCCAGCTTTATATGAGTGAAATTTCATGTTTTAAGAATGTGACTCGGACGCTGCATAACCGGGAATCACAGTTTCGTCGACAACGTCGATTTGTTCCGGCTTGAGATACGCCTTGGCATAGTCGAGATAGACCTTTTCCCGCACAAAGACATCGAACAGATCGGGGTCGATGTGATTATCCAGCTTCATGCGGCCAAGAATAGCCAGAGAACGCGACAAAGACATCCCCGGTTTGTAAGGACGGTCACTGGCGGTGAGCGCTTCAAAAATATCGGCAATGCCCATGATGCGAGCCTGAATCGACATCTGGTCGCGCGTCAATCCTTTCGGATACCCCTTGCCGTCCATGCGTTCATGGTGCCCGCCAGCATACTCCGGCACGTTGCGTAAATGGCTCGGCCAAGGCAAGGCTTCCAGCATGTGGATGGTGGAAACAATGTGATAGTTGATGATGTCGCGTTCTTCCGCTGACAGGGTGCCTTTGGCAATGCACAACTTGTCGATTTCTTCCTCGCTCAGGAGTGGCTGCATTTCCCCGGCGGCATTGCGCCACTGATATTTTTTGCCAATCTGGCGAACTTGCGCCTGCATCTCGGGCGACATGAACTCACCGCCAATATTGGCCCTTCGCAGGAAATCCCGCGCCTGATCAAGTTCTTCGCAATCGCTTTCATATTCGGCTTGCAACGCCACGGTGTTGAACTCAGGCGCGGAAACTTGCGCTTCCAGCATCCGGATGCGTGCATCGCGCTTCAGCACTTCGAAACGGATGTCAACGGAATGAATCCGGTCAAATATGGTTTCCAACTTGGTCGATTTATCGACGATATGCACCGGCGTCGTGATCTTGCCGCAATCGTGCATCAAGGCGGCAATTTCCAGTTCGCGTCGATCTTTCGCGGACAGGCGAAACTCCCTCAGTGGCCCCTGCTCGGTTCGACTCACCGCATCCGCCAGCAACATGGTAATAACCGGCACGCGCTGGCAGTGACCATGGGTGTAAGGTGATTTTTCATCCAGCGCATTCGAAATCAGCGTGATAAAGGCGACAAACAACGTTTCCAGGCGATCGATCAACTGCCGGTTGGTCATTACCACCGCCGCCTGCGAGGCGAGTGACTCGACCAGATATTGATCATCCAGGTCAAAGGGAATGATCTTGCCGCTCACTTCATCCTGGGCATTGATCAACTGCAATACCCCGATCACGTTCGCCTCATGGTCCTTCATCGGCACGGTGAGGAAAGAGCGGGACTGGTAACCATTGAGTGCATCGAAGCGCCGAGTGCCGGAAAAATCAAATTCCGAGGCATCGTAGACATCGGCGATATTGATGGTTTTGCCAGCAATGGCGGCCGACGCAGAAACCGTCGCCAGATTCGGACTGCCATCCGGCAGGTACATCGGAATGGGCTCATGCGCCAGGACACCACCGCCGCTACCGAGATGGATTCCCAAGGTATTGTTGCGGATGATGGCAAACTCAAGTTGCTGCTGGTGAATCAGATAAATCGTCCCGCCATC
>JFJP01020470.1_pt1 | contig 14769 bp, 13 predicted proteins | sample 431651 | NCBI WGS metagenome assembly JFJP01 (sample SAMN02602958, study PRJNA72255) | Microbial mat metagenome, whole genome shotgun sequencing project. | biome: fresh water; feature: sink hole; material: water; isolation source: purple microbial (photo- and chemosynthetic) mats found in...
TGGACCTCGATCCGACCATGCCCAAGGCGGTGTGGGGCTTCAACGGCACCGAGCGCCCGGGCGCGGTGTACCTCGCGGCGGTGCTCGCCGCCCACGCCCAGAAGGGCGTGCCCGCCTTCGGCATCTACGGCCAGGACGTGCAGGACGCCGGCGACACCGACATCCCCGCCGACGTCAAGAACAAGATCCTGACCTTCGTCCGCGCCGGCCTGGCGGTGGCGCAGCTCAAGGGCCGTTCGTACCTCTCGGTCGGCGGCACCTCGATGGGCATCGCCGGCTCGATCGTCAATCACGACTTCTTCCAGAAGTACCTCGGCATGCGTGTCGAGAGCGTCGACATGGTCGAGGTCCTGCGCCGCATCGAACGCGGCGTGGTCGATGGCGAAGAGACCAAGCGCGCCCTCGCCTGGGTCGAGAAGCACTGCCTGCCGGGCAAGGACGTCAACCCGCCCAAGCGCCAGCACAGCAAGGAGCAGCGCGCCAAGGAGTGGAAGATCTGCGTGCAGATGACCCAGATCATCCGCGACATGATGGTCGGCAACCCGCGCCTGGCCGAACTCGGCTTCGGCGAGGAGGCGCTCGGCCACAACGCCATTGCCGGCGGCTTCCAGGGCCAGCGCCACTGGACCGACCACCTGCCCAATGGCGACTTCGCCGAGGCCATGCTCAACACCTCGTTCGACTGGAACGGCCCGCGCAGCCCCTACGTGGTCGCGACCGAGAACGACAGCCTCAACGCCGTGCCGATGCTGTTCGGCCGCCTGCTCACCAACACCGCGCAGATCTTCGCCGACGTGCGCACCTACTGGTCGCCCGCCGCGGTGAAGCGCGTCACCGGCCACAAGCTCGCCGGCGCGGCCAAGGATGGCATCATCCACCTGATCAACTCCGGCCCCGCCGCCCTCGACGGCATCGGCGCCATGAAGGTCAAGGGCAAGCCGGCCTTCAAGCACCACTGGGACATCACCCAGGGCGACATCTCCGCGACCATGAAGGAGGTGACGTGGTGCCCGAGCGTGGACGAGTACTTCCGCGGCGGCGGCTACTCGACCTGCTACAAGACCCTTGGCGGCATTCCGGTGACCATGACCCGCGTCAGCCTGGTCGACGGCCTCGGCCCGATCATCCAGATCATCGAGGGCTGGACCGTCGAGCTGCCTGGGAAGGTGCACGCGGTGCTCGACAACCGCACCAACTCGACCTGGCCGACGACGTGGTTCGCCCCGCGCCTGACCGAGAGCGGCCCGACCAGCACGGTCTACGGCATCATGGCCGGCTGGAGCGCCAACCACTGCGCCCTGACCTACGGCCATGTCGGCGGCGACTTCGCCGCCCTCGCCGCCCTGCTGCGCATCCCGGTTGCGATGCACAACCTCGACGGCGAGGTCTTCCGTCCGGCGAGCTGGGGCCTGTTCGGCGCCAACGAGCCGCAGGGCGCCGACTACCGCGCCTGCGCCGCCTACGGTCCGCTGTACAAGTGATCGGATCCTGGACCGCGCGCCGTCAGCGCGCGGTCCAGGTCAAGTCTTGCTGCTCTCGTCGTCGCGCTGGCCACACAAGGCCCGCTCGACCGAGGCGCGGACCTGCTCGAGACTGAACGGTTTGCGTAGCTGTCCGGCGATCTCGCGGCGCCAGCGTTCGATGCCGCTGCCGCCGCCGGTCCAACCGCTGACCACCACCACCGGTGGCCATCGCCGCTCGGGGTGCAGGGCGAAGTGTTCGAGCACGCCTTGTCCGTCGAGGCCGGGCATGCTCCAGTTCAGCAGGATGAGATCGATCTCCTCCTGGCCGAGATGCTCGAGCGCCTGGTTGCCGTCCTTGGCCTCGACCGCGACGTGGCCGGCGGCGATGAGATGCTCGCAGAGCAGGCGGCGGATCTCCTCCTCGTCATCGACCACCAGGACGCGGGCACAGGGCGAGGCGGTCATCGTCGGATCGGCGGCCGGGCGCGGTGCGTCCGACAGCGGGATGGCGACGGTGAAGGTGGCGCCCTGGCCGGGGAGGCTCTCCACCGCGATCGTCCCGCCCATCTGCTCGACCAGGGTCTGGCACACTGACAGGCCGAGGCCGCTGCCGCGTAGCCAGGGCTGGCCGCGTTCGGCCGAGGCGTGTTCGCCCTTGGTCGAGAAGAACGGTTCGAAGATGCGCGTGGCGAGGGCCGGCTCGATGCCGATGCCATTGTCGCACACGGTCATGATGCCGCGGCCGCTATGCCGATTCAGGGACACCCAGATGCGCGGATCATCGCGCCGGTCGATCGCGTCGCAGGCGTTGAGCAGCAGGTTGAGCAGCACCTGCCCGAGCGTGCCGGTCGGGATGGTCGAAAAGACCGGCTCGTTCGGCAGTTCGATGGTCAGGGTCACGCGCCGCTGGCGCAGCGTCCGGCGGGCAAGAGCCAGGGTCGTGCTGACGACCCTGCCGACATCGACCACCTCGGTAGGGCCGCGATCCGAACGCGAGAAGGCGAGCAGGGCCTCGACGATGCCTTTTTCGCGCTCGACCGCGTCGCGGATCTGGTCGAGCCGACGCCGCGCGTCGGGCGGCAGGTCAGGCCGGTGCAGGGCCATCTCGACGTTGCCCATGACCACGGCGTTGAGGTTGTTGAACTCGTGCGCCACGCCGCCGGCGAGGGTGCCGATCGAGGCCATGCGTTCCGCCATCGCGGCGGCCTGGCGGACGCCGGAGAGCTGCTGCTCATCGGCCTTGCGCTGGGTGATGTCGCGCGAGGCGGTCTGCAGTGCGAGTGGACGGCCGGCATCGTCTGTGATCAGCCGATTCACCGTCTCCAGCCACACATAGGCACCATCGGGACGGCGCACCCGATAGGCGATCGGCGGTGAGGCGCGCCCGGCAAGAAGCACGTCGTGAGCCTGTTCACGGATGCGGACGGCATCATCTGGGTGGAACAACTCGTAGGGATCGCGGCCGATCAGTTGCTCGGGGGTCCACCCGATCAGGCTGGTCGAGGATGGCGAGACCCACTGGTAGCGTCCGTCGAGGGCATGCATGCACACGAGATCGCTGGCGTTGTCGGCGACCAGCCGGTAGCGCTGCTCGCTGCGGCTCAGTTCATCCAGAGTGCGTTGCTGGGACCTGGCATAGGCAATGGTGATCAGGGTGGTGGTGACCAGCGTGAGCATGGCCAGGGCGATGATTGGCCAGTAGGTCGACACCGAGGAGGCGGCCAGGGCATAAGCCATGGAGAAGGTCGCAACCACGACCAGGCCTGCGGTCAGGGCGATGGTCACAATGCTGGGTGTCCAGCGGGCGCGATCGGGAACGTACAGCGGAGGCATAGCGATCCGATGCTGGTGTGCGGGATGACATCCGCAAATGCATGCCGTCGATGCTTCCTGGTGCGGAAGGTGGATTCCGCAGAAGGCGCTGCGGTGGCTATTCGCCAGGAATCCCGTGTGCCGCCGCGCTGGCGATCAGGCCGCCGAGCGGACTGCTGGCGGTGGCGTAGCGCTTCCTGGCGATGCGCCCGGCCCCAGCAGCCCACCAGCCCGCTTCCAGGGCATGGCGCATCGCCCGAGCCATGCGCACGGGATCCGTGGCCCCGGCGATGCCGGTGTTGAGCAGAACGCCAGCCGCGCCCAGCTCCATCGCGATGGTCACGTCGGAGGCGGTGCCGACGCCGGCATCGATGATGATCGGCACGCTCGCGCGCTCAAGGATGATCTCCATGCTGTTGCGGTTGAGCACGCCCAGACCGCTGCCGATCGGTGCGCCGGCCGGCATCACCGCCGCTGCGCCGGCAGATTCCAGCTCCTTGGCGAGGACCGGATCATCGCTGGTGTAGACCAGCACGGTAAAGCCGTCGGCGACCAGGCGGCGGCAGGCTTCGAGGGTCTGCACCGGATGCGGCAGCAGGGTCTGCTGGTCGGCGAGGACCTCCAGCTTGACCATGTCGGAGAGGCCGAGCTCGCGGCCGAGATGCGCCGTGCGGATGGCATCGTCGGCGGTGAAGCAGCCGGCAGTGTTGGGCAGCAGCTGGTACTGCGGGCCGATGTGGTCGAGCAGGCTGCCGCCGGTGCCGCGCGCCTCGATCTTGGCCCGCCGCACCGCTACCGTGATGACGTCGGCGCCGCTCTCGATCAGCGAGGCCTTCATCGATTCGTTGTCGGGGTACTTGCCGGTGCCGACGAGCAGGCGGCTCTTGAAGGTGTACGGACCGACGACCAGGGGCGGGATGATGGCGGACATGGCGGCACGATAGGGCGCGGGGCGGGCAGCCAAGTGGGCTGGAGGCGCGCGGTTTGCAAGCTAGGCTCGCGCATGCTCCGGCTCGCCCCCAACATCGAGGTTCCGGAGTCGGCCGTCACCTTCACCCAGATCGCCGGTGGCGGGCCGGGCGGCCAGCATGCCAACAAGACGGCGAGCCGCGTCGATCTGCGCATCGCCCTGGCCGCCATACCGCTGCATCCCGAGGCCGCCGCGCGTCTCGCCACGTTGGCGGGCGAACGCCTGACCGCCGAGGGTGAACTGCTGATGAGCTGCGATGAAACGCGCAGCGCCCGGCAGAACCGGGCGCTGGTGGTCGAACGTCTGTGCGAACTGGTGCTGGCGGCGCTGGTCAGGCCGAAGCTGCGCAAGCGCACCAAGCGTTCACGCGGTTCGATCGAGCGTCGTCTGGAGAGCAAGCGGAGCCGCAGCACGGTGCTGCGGGAACGCAAACCCGGCGACTGACTACTTCTTCTTGGAGGCCGCGATCTTCTCGTTGATGGCATCGCGCTCGCGGCGGATGCGGGCCAGACGGCGGGCGTTCTTCTGAGTCTTGTTGTACTGACGGCTCATGCTGAGGCTCCTGGGGCGGCACAGGGTGGCGGGTGAGCCGCCGCGTCAAGCAGGTGCCTGCGGATGTCGGGGAGCTCCTCGTCGGGATCAAGGCTGTGTGCCTTGGCGTATTCGGCCCAGATGAGATCGACGCCAAGGCGTTTGAGAGCGGCGACGCGCGGCCGGGCGAGGTCGATCGGAACGACCTGGTCGTCGAGGCCGTGCGTGCACAGGATGCGTTGCTGGCTGACGGCGGCTCCGAACTGACCCGGCCAATCGCTCTCGCGGTGGACCCAACCACTGATCGCGACCGTCGCCAGCAGCGCCCGGGGATGGCGCAGGGTCACCTCCAGGGCCATCAGGCAGCCCTGGCTGAAGCCGAGCAGGGCGAGGCGTTCGCAGGGCAGGTGATGCGCCGCTTCGAGGTGGTCGAGCAGGGCGAGCAGCTCGCGATGGCTGCGCGCCACGCCGTCGGCATCGACGCGCATGCCACGCTCCAGACCGAGATCGAACCACGAGAATCCGTCGTAATAGGCGTCGGGCGCCTGGACGAAGCAGAAGCCCCAGCCGGGCAGGCCGAGCATCGGAACAACCGGCTTGAAGCCATTCCTGTTGTCGCCGAGGCCGTGCAGAACGACGACGGTGGGTCTGCCCAGCTGCGCGGGCACGATGTCGTAGAGCAGCATCAGGCCGTCTCGGCGAGCTGGCCGATGCGCGCCGCCATGCTCGCGAGGCCGTTGGCGCGGTTGGGCGAGAGGTGGGCGTTGAGTCCCATGTCCTCGAGGAAGTCGGGCGGGGCGCCAAGGATCTCGCGCGGGCTGTGGCCGCTGTAGACGTGCACCAGCAGGGCGACCAGGCCGCGCACCAGCACGGCATCGCTGTCGGCGCGCAGGTGGAGCAAGCCGTCGCGCGACTCGTGCACCAGCCAGACCTGCGAACTGCAGCCGCGCACCTTGTTGGCGTCGGTCTTCAACGCCTCGTCCAGCGCCGGCAGGGCCTTGGCCATGGCGATGACGCGGGCATAGCGCGCCTCCCAGTCGGCCAGGGCTTCGAACTCGGCCACCAGGGCCATCTGCTTCTCGAGGATGCTCGCCACGCCCGGCATGCTGGACGCGGAAACGGCAGGTCCAGCATGGGCGCCATGGCCGACCTCACCACCCTGGCGGCGGAACTCGCCCGGCACGACGAGCTGTACTACCGCAAGGCCGCGCCCGAACTGAGCGATGCCGCGTATGATGCTCTGCGTGACCGCTACGACGCGCTGGCCCTGGCGGCCGGCCTGCCGTCCTGGCAGCAGACGCCGGGCGACGACCGCAGCGAGGGCTTCGCCAAGATCCGTCATCGCGTCGCCATGCTCTCGCTGGAGAAGGCCGCGGACGGCGACGACGGCAGCGCCGCCAGCAAGCTGCAGGCGTGGGAAACGCGCACGCGCAAGGCCCTGGAACTGGCCGACGACCGCGTCCTCGCGCTGCTCGTCGAGCCGAAGATCGATGGCATCTCGGTGGGGCTGACCTATCGCGACGGAGCGCTCGCCGTGGCCGCCACGCGTGGCGACGGCGTCGAGGGCGATGACATCACAGCCCAGGTGCGCGCCAGCGGCGCGGTGCCGCTGCGGGTACCGGCCGAAGGTGCGTTCGAGGTGCGCGGCGAGCTGTATCTGCCGCAGGCCGCCTTCCTGCGCCTGAGCGAGGCCACCGCCGCCGAGGACGGTCGCCAGCTGGCCAATCCGCGCAACGCCTGCGCCGGCCTGATCAAGCGCAAGGACGCCGCAAGCCTCGCTGGGCTCGGCATCGCCGCCTTCATCTACCACCTTGCCTGGGCCGAAGGCGTCGCGGCGCCGAGCAGCCAGTCCGGCGTCATCGCCTGGCTGCGACAACTCGGCTTCCCGGTCAACCCTGAGGCCACGGTCGAAGCCGGCGCTGCTGCTGCGGCGGTGCGTTGCGCCGCTTTCGCCGACCGCCGTGGCGGGCTCGACTACGCCATCGACGGCATGGTCATCAAGCTCGACGACCGCCGGCTGCAGGCCCAGCTCGGCGCCACCGAGCACCACCCGAAGTGGGGCATCGCCTGGAAGTTCCCACCCGAGCGCAAGACCACCGTGCTGCGCGAGGTCCTCGTCCAGGTCGGCAAGAGCGGCAAGCTGACGCCGGTGGCGGTGCTCGATCCGGTGGTCATCTCCGGCAGCACGGTGTCGCGCGCCAGCCTGCACAACTTCCCCGAGGTCGCGCGCAAGGATATCCGCATCGGCGACAGCGTGCTGGTCGAGAAGGCCGGCGAGATCATCCCGCAGGTCGTCGAGGTGGTGCTGGCGCGCCGTCCGGCCTCCGCCGTGCCGGTGGTCCCGCCGCAGCATTGTCCGGCCTGCGGCAGCGTGGCCGTGGTCGAGGAGGTCGCGATAACCTGCCCGAACCCCGCCTGCCCGGCACAGGTGCGCGAGCGGTTGCGCCATTTCGCCTCGCGCGCCGCCATGGACATCGACGGCCTGGGCGAAGCTGTCGTCGATCTGGTGGTCACGAACTGCGGCGTGCATGCGGCGGCCGATCTCTTCCGCCTGCGCGCGGATCAGCTCGCCGGGCTGGAACGCATGGGTGAACGCAGCGCTGCCAACCTGCTTGCCGGGCTGGAGGCAGCCAAGCAGCGCGGACTCGCCCGCGTGCTCGCCGGACTCGCGCTCAGTCATGTTGGCGAGAAGCTCAGCGAGGAGCTGTCGGCGCGTTTTGGCAGCGCCGAGCGCCTGCTCGCGGTCAGCGATGCAGCCGAGTTCATGCAGCTTGAGGGCGTCGCCGAACGCACCGCTGGCATCATCCTCGCGCAGTTCACCAGCCCGGCGGTACGCCAGCAGTTCGCCGACCTCGCGGCTGTCGGTGTCGTTCTCGAACATCGTGGGGTGGCGATGCGTCAGGTGGAGGGGGTCGCCGGCAAGACCTTCGTGCTCACCGGGACGCTGCCCGGGCTGACCCGGCCAGAGGCCGAACAGTTGATCAAGGCGGCCGGTGGCAAGACCAGCGGCAGTGTTTCCAAGAAGACCAGCTTCGTCGTCGCCGGCGCCGAGGCCGGATCGAAGCTGGAGAAGGCGCAGCAGCTCGGCGTGACGATTCTCGACGAGGCCGGGCTGCGCGCGCTGCTCGGCCTGTCTAGCCCTTGACGGCCTTGGCCCACGGCAGATCGAACTGCTTGATGTGGGTGGTGAAATACTGGTTCAGTGCGTCGAGGGCATCGGTGCCGATGTTGGCGCCGGCATCGGCGCGCTTGCGCAGGGCCTGCAGCTGGGTGCGCAGGGCGCGGTGGTTGGCGACGTGCGCCTCGACGTCGGCGTAGCCGGCTTGGCGCATCTCGGTCTCCTCCTCGTCGAGGTGCTCGATCACCTTGTCGGTCAGTTCGCTGACCTGCTTGGCGATCACCACCGGTCCAGCCTTGCTGATGATGTCCGAGTAGACGCGGTCCATGCGGTCGAACAGTCCGTCGTGCATCGCGTCGATCGCGGCAACGCCGGTGTTGTAGCGGGTCAGCCAGTGCTGGACGGCCATAGAAGCTCCTTTGCGGGGTGGGTAGCATGACACCAGCTCGGCCGAAAGATGCAAGATCTTGGGCCTCGGCAGGTTGAACGATGCGGGATGTCCAGGTAAGAATATCCGGTGTCAATGGGTCCTTGCCCTGAAACGCCCGCAGGCAACCTTCGAAAGCTGAGGAGAGGCGATGTCGTTGACCGACCTGTGGCAGAACATGCGTGATAAGCTGGCCAAGGAGAAGAGCTCCCCGGCCAGCGAGCTGTTGCCGCGCATGCGAGGATCAGCGCCTCCCCCGACTCAGCCCAAGGCGAAACATGGCTCAGCGTCACTCGCGGATGCGACGCCCTTCGCCAACGAGATTCTTGCTCCGCCGCCATCTCCCTCGATCGCTCCTCCGCCATGGGCTGACGTCTATCCTGGCCACCACCGGGCTTTGGTTGCCGATCTCGCCAAGCGCGGCGAGAGCATGGCCAACTGGGAGATCCAGGACGGTCGCGACCTTGGCGTGTCGGAGACTGGCCACACCGTCGCCTTCACCCTGCATAAGACCGGCACCTCGGCGACCATCCAGGTCGAGTTGACCTTGTGCAAAGGCCAACTCTCCAAGGTGCGGGTGCGCTGAGTCGCGTCAGCGCGCCTGCGCCAGATCGGCATTCATCGCTTCGAGCGCCGCGCGCGCGGCGGCCGCCCAATCAGCCGTCTTGGCCTTTTCCCAGGCGCCGATGATGGCGCGGCTGCTGTTGATCACGCAGCCGCGCCCGTCGGGGCGCAGTCCAGCGAGGGCATCGGCGGCGCTGCCGCCCTGGGCGCCGTAGCCGGGCACCAGGAAGACCGTATCTGGCATCAGGGCGCGCAGGCGCTTCGCCTCGGCCGGCCAGGTCGCGCCGACCACCGCGCCAACGTCGTTGAGTCCGCTGGCGCCCAGCCGGCCTTCGCCCCAGACGCGCACCAGCTTGGCCATCGCTTCCATATTGGCGTCGCCGTCGGCGAGCTTGAGACCCTGGAATTCGCCGCTGCCGGGGTTGCTTGTCTTGACCAGCACGAAGATCGCGCCGTGGCCGAGAAACGGCTTCACCCCATCGCTGCCGAGGTAGGCGTTGACGGTCAGCCAGTCGCCGCGTGGTCCGGCCGGCAGCGGTCCGGAAAATCCCGGCGCCGCCCCGAGCCAGGCTTGCGCGTAATGCTCGGCGGTCGAGCCGATGTCGTTGCGCTTGCCATCGACGATCACCGGAATGCCAAGCCGGTTGGCCTCGCTGATGGTCTCCTCGAGCGCCTGCAGTCCTGGTGCCCCATACGCCTCATAGCAGGCGACCTGCGGCTTCACCGCACAGCACGCGCCACTGATCGCCGCCAGCAGTCCGCGGTTGAACTGCGCAAAGCTCCACGCCACCCCCAGCCGCGTATCGCCATGCCGCGCAATCGCCTGCGCGCGCAGCCCCGGCGGTATCAGCCCCGGCCGCGGATCGAGCCCGACCACCGCGATCGACTTGTTTTTCTTGATGCTTTTCTGAAGCGTATCAGCAGCGTGCGCGTTCATGTTCTCTCCATCCGGAGTGTGTGCGCCCATGACGAGCGCAGGCGTCAGCCGAGCGAGTCTCCGCCGGCGTCGTGCGCGCCAGACGTGAGCGCACAGCGCGAGCGGGGGCTCCGGGACGCGGCCAGCAGTCCCGCAGGGGATCCAAGGGGGCCCCCTTGGTCGGGGGTCCTAGGGGGTCGAGACCCCCTAGAAGCCTAACGCGCCTGGGCGCGCGCCTGCGCCGCAATCTCATCGTTGCCGCTACTGAGCTGGTCGAACACGCGACGAGCTTCAGCCTTACGGCCGAGCGCTGCGAGGCTCTGGCCGAGCACGAGCAAAGCCTCGCGTGCCTCGCTGGCGCTGGCGCGGACCTTGGAGGCCCAGGCGGCGGCGGCTTCGAAATTATTCAGGCGCAGGCTGGCGCGGGCGGCATGCAGGCGGGCGCTGTCGGTGCGCAACTCTGCGGGGAGCTGCTCGACGATGGCGACGATGGTGGCGTTGTCGCCGAGGCGGCGCAGCAGCGACAGCTCGTCATCGATTGCCGGCTTGGCCACCGACGAACGGTGCAGGCGGAGGAACTGGCTCAGAGCGCCATCGACATCGCCATCCTGCTCGGCGCGGCGGGCTTTAGTCAGGGCGACCGAAGCAGCTCCGCCGGTCAGGTACGGTTCGCTTTCGGAGACCACCGTGGCCCGCGCGCCGGCGGGCTGACGCGCCCGTGCCGGCTGCTCGGTAGCAGCTTCGGTGTTCGCCTGGCGACCGCGCGGCTGTTCGGTGGGCGAGCCGGCTTCACGGGCGTAGCGCGTCTCGACATCGTTGTTTGCGACCACGTCGGTCTCGGTCGTGGCGGGCAGGGCGGCCGGGGTGGCCCCGGGCTGGGTGCCGGGCACCGCGCTGGCGGGCTTGGCGCTGACCGGTGCTTCGGCGGGCTTGGCGCTGGCCAGCGGGCTTTCACCAGCGCTGAGGATCGGCGCGCCGCTGCGGCCGGCGACGCCGAGTTCGCTCGGGGCGGGCAGGGCGGCGACAGCGGCGGCCAGCTCAGCCTCGGCGTTGGCCGGCTTGGCCGCGACCGGCAGGGCGACCGGCTTGGCCGGGGTGGTGAGGACGTTGCCGGCGAGGTCGCGGGCGACGATGCGGACCTGCACCTCGGGTGCGCCTGCCGGCACGGTCAGGGCCGTGGTGCCTTCGGCGGGGCCGCTATGGCGGGCGGCGAAGCTCTTGCCCAGGTCGGTCGAGATCTCGATCGCCACCGGGGTGGCACCGAGATTCGGATCGCTGACCTGCCAGCTTAGGGCGAGCGTGGCCTGGCCATCGGCGACGCCACCGAGGGTGGCCTCGAGGCGGCCGAGGGCGGGCGCGGCACGGTCGACCACCAGTTCGAGCTTGGGCGCGGCTCCGGCGACCGGCTCCGGCTCGGCGCGGCCATCGCGGCCGGTCGCCACCGTCCACAGGCCGAAGGCGCCATCCTTGGGTGCGACGAAGGTGAAGCTGGGCACCACGGCGGCGCCCTCGGCGACCGTCACCTCCTGGTCCTTGCGCCAGCTCTTGCCGCTGTCGTCGGTGACGAACAACGCAGCTTTGGCGACCTGCTTGGGGTCGGCGTTGCCCATGGCGATCGAACGCGACGGCTGCGTGGTATATTCGCGGGCCGGTGCTGCGGCCTTGGCAGGCTCGACGGCCGGGGCCGGCTCGGCGGCGCCGATCGCGGCAAGGGCGAGCAGGGTGGTGCTGACGACGCGGAGGTGACGCATGGGATTGGACTCCGGAAGGCGGAAAACTAGTCCATCTGACAGGTTATGCCAGTACGCGATCCACCGCCGCGGCCAGGATCGGCTGATCGGCGGTTTCAAGGACGGTGGCGGCGCGCAGGACCCGGCAGGGCGGCGCGCCAGGCGGCCACAACGGCGCCAACTTGACCGCATCCTTGGCGGTGACCACGACGCTCGCGCCAGCCGCCTGTTCGAGGATGGCGGCGACATCGCCGGCGGCGTAGTGGTGGTGATCGCGGAATCGCAGGCTTGCCCGTACCTCCAGGCCGAGTTGCTGCGCATCGAGTTCGAAGCCGAGCGGGTTGCCCAGGCCGCTGGCGAGGATCACCGGACCAGCCGGTGGCGCGAGCGGAGCGCCGGCCAGATCACTGAAGCTGCGCTGCGGCACCGCCTCGCGCACCACCACCAGGCCGAGGGTGCCGAGCCGCTGGGCCAGGGCGGCGGCGCGCTGTGGCGCCAGGTGGCCGCGCGAGATCCACGCCACCTGGCAGCGGCGCAGGGCGGCCAGGCCGTCCCGACGATGGCCGAGTGGCAGCAGGGCGCCGTCGCCTCCGTCAGGATCGCCCCACGGTCGGGTCGTGTCGATCACCACCAGGTCGAGATCGCGGTGTAGCCGACGGTGCTGCAGACCATCATCAAGCACCACGCAGTCGGCGCCTTCGGCGAGCGCGCGGCGCGCCCCGCGTACGCGGTCGGGATCGCACACCGTCGGCAGGTCGGGGGCGAGGCGGGCCTCGTCGTTGATCCCATTCACGCCGCGATATCCGCGCGCCACCACCGCCGGAACGCGGCCGCGGGTGGCGAGCAGCCGGGCCAGGGCGAGGGCGGCGGGGGTCTTGCCCGAGCCGCCGGCGACCACATTGCCCACTGACAACACTGGGGCCGGCACGCGGGTGACGGGTAAAAAGCCGAGGTCATAGGCGCGATTGCGCGCAGCCACGGCGCTGGCGTAGACGGCCCAGGCCGGCAGCAGCAGCCAGCGCCACGCTGAACCAGGCAGCTCCTCTGGCCAGCGGCCAGGCATGAAGACGACGGGAAAGGGGGCCATCATGGGCTGCCGGGAGGAACTGCGGCCTCCGGCCGCATCACAATGACGCGCTGCCCATGCCTTGGGCCGAGCTGCCGCGTTGCACATGCACGGTCTTCTGCGCCGGGTCGCAGATCATCAGCACGGTGCTGCTGGCGGTGATGCCATCGATCTTCGCCGTGCCCGGGTCGCCGGACACGCTGGAGTTGCGGCTGAGGCGGAACCACAGCGCCAGCTCAGCCGGGGTGAGGCCGCGCGCCTCGATCGCCAGCGCGGCGATGCGTTCGAGACGCGACTTGCTGGTCTGCTCGCAGCCGCGCCCGGAAAGGATGCTGACCTCCTCGGCGAGCGCCTGGTTGCAGTGCACGCGGGGCGATTGCGGCCACGGGTCGGGCAGGCGGATGGCATGCTGGCCAGACAGTTCGAAGGAGACTCGTTCGCCCTCGGCAGCGAGCAGATGGAGACAGGCTCCGCCGTGTCGCGGGCCGGCCTGGATGCGGCGCTCGGCGTCGCCGCGGCTCGGTGCGGTCAGCGCTGCCGCCACCAGATTGGGGGTGAGGTGGCCGGGGGCGCCGTCATCGACACGCAGTTCATTCATCGCCACGGCCAGCCCGGCTTCGCTGAGCCCAGCCACCGGTTGCAATCCAGCCAGGGTCAGGGTCAGGCTGCCGGGGCCGTGCGCGGGCAGGCGGCGCACCAGGGTGACATAGGGCAGCAACGCCGGGTCGAGGTGCCAGGCCAGGGCCATGCGTGGCAGGCCATGGTCGGTGTGTACGGCGTTGAGCGACACGAAGGTCGAGCGGTTGGTGGTCTGGCCGCCGCGGAAGAAACCGGCCAGATCGCCATAGCCGTGGATCAGCAGCAGATCCTCGGGCGGCAGCTTGGCGGCGTGGGCCATCGACTCGACTTCCATCCACACCGCCGGCTCCAGGCGGGTGGCGGCATCGAGGCTGGGTTTTAGCGCCGCGCGCACGTCCTCACGGGTCATGCGTTTGCGGCCTTCACCGGACAGGCCGACGGCAAGCTGCTCAAGGAGGTATTGCGAGAGGACCTGCAGATGCGGCTTCAGCCGTCCGCCGATCGTCTCTCCGATGGTCCGGGGAGTGCCCATAACCGAGAGGACGGGGATGCCCCCGAGAACGTCCGCCATTGCCACGCCGACCGTGGTAGCGGCCGGAGGCGGGGTGTCCACGGGCCCCTGGGGCTGCCTAGGTGAAGACCTGAGCTTGATTGATCCTTGCTTTCAGTGCCTTGCCGAGGACCCTCCGCCCGCCCAGCGGACGGCAGACGGTTGCGATTGCGACCGGTGCACGTCATAATGGAGCGGATCAAGAGCCCGGAGGTCAGCCATGGCTAGCAAGAAGACCGGTAAGCCGACAGCCAAATCAGCGAAACCGCCAAAGGCGGCAGGCGCGAAGCCTACTGCTAAAGCGGCCAAGCCAGCTGCCAAGGCGCCCAGCAAAGCCCTTACGCGGACCGTGGTCAAGAAACCGGCCACCGCCAAGATCTCTCGCCCTTCGCGTAGCGAACGCCCCGCGCGTCACGAGAAGCCGGGCACCGGTCGCGAAGTCCGCGGCCCGTCGATCGAGCGGATGCGCCCGCTTCCGTCCGGAGGCGACGCTCCCGAGCGGCGCATCGCCGAGCCGGTCTCCCGCCCGAGCAACGGCCTCAGCTGCCCCTTTGGTAAGCAGGAGCTGGCCGAGTGGCGCCGCATCCTGCTCGATCACCGCAGCGAGATATCGCAGGATATCAGCCACCTCGAGCAGGGTGCCATGGAGGCCGAAGACGGCCACACCACGCCCAACCACCTCGCCGAGCGTGGTTCTGATGCCGAGATGCAGGACATGAGCCTCGGCTTGGCCGGCGAAGAGCAGGTCGTGCTGTGGCAGATCGACCGCGCCCTGCGCAAGATCGACTCCGGCAGCCCGGCCCCATTCGGCCTGTGCGAGCACACCAAGCAGCCGATCCCCAAGACCCGCCTCCAACTCATCCCGTGGACCCCGGTGACCATCGAGGGGATGAACTATGTCGAAGAGAACGGCTTGACGCTCGAAGATGTTTTGATCGACGGCTGAGCCGTCGGCATCTAGGGGGTCTCGACCCCCTAGGACCCCCGACCAAGGGGGCCCCCTTGGATCCCCTGCGGGGCGGCTGGCCGCGCCCCGGAGCCCC
>JFJP01002100.1_pt1 | contig 14768 bp, 9 predicted proteins | sample 431651 | NCBI WGS metagenome assembly JFJP01 (sample SAMN02602958, study PRJNA72255) | Microbial mat metagenome, whole genome shotgun sequencing project. | biome: fresh water; feature: sink hole; material: water; isolation source: purple microbial (photo- and chemosynthetic) mats found in...
GGGCCACAGCTTTTTCAACAAAGAGCCATGGCGCACCGTCACCCTGATCGCAGCTGATGAATTTTTCGTGAAACAACGACTGCTCACCGGTAAACCGACACTTACGATGCCCGCGAGCGGCGAAAAACTGGTGGCGGCGCCTTGAATTTGCAGGCTAGGGCATCACAGAAAGCGGTCGAGAATCCGGCGGCTGGTGTCGTCTAGCGAGTTTCTGTCGCGAATGAGAAATTGGATGCCGCGGCTGTCGACGATGAGCAGAGCGGGTGCGGCCAGACGTCGGATGTCTTCTTCCGTATTGAGGATGAAGCTGGTGGCTCCGCGGTCGGTTTCGACTTGCCAGGTGCAGGGGGTGGCGTAGCCGGAGACGGCGGAAACGCGGCGGATCTCGGGCATGAATTCCCGGGTCTGCAATTCTTCTTCCACGAGCAGGCGGGTTTCTGCGGGAAGCTCGTCCAATTGTGGAATCCATGCCAGTTCGTGGCCGTCACGGCCGATGATGGCGATGCTTTCGCGAGGTGCGGTGATCGGAAATGCCCGCGCGGCGGAAACGTCTGGATGGATGCCTCCATCGGCCGTGATCCATGTCAGGTGGCCGAAGGAGTCGCGATGAAGTTGGAAGGCGGCGGACATTGGGTTAGATCTCTTTGAGTGAGACGAGTGGAGCGATGTCATCGTCGGCGTCTGGCGTGGGACTGGCGATGCCGGTGAATGATTCGGTTTGTGCGCGGTCGAGGCGGTAATACGCGCCTTTTTTTGCGAGCAATTCCTCGTGTTGGCCTTCTTCCACGACTTGGCCACGGTCGAGCACGACGAGTCGGTTAGCGCGCCGCAAAGTGGATAGACGGTGGGCGATGGCGAGGGTGGTGCGGCCGCGGATCAGGTTGTCGAGTGCGGCTTGGATTTCCATTTCGGTCTCGGTATCGACGGAAGAAGTGGCTTCGTCGAGGATGAGGATCGGTGGGTCGATGAGCAGGGCGCGGGCGATGGAAATGCGTTGGCGCTCGCCGCCGGAGAGGGCTTGGCCACGTTCGCCGACCAGAGAATCGTATCCTTGTGGGAGGCGGAGAATGAATTGGTGAGCGTGGGCGGCGCGGGCGGCGGCGATGATTTCCTCGTGGGACGCTTCGGGATTTCCGTAGGCGATGTTTTCGGAGATCGTGCCGAAGAACAGGAAGGGTTCTTGGAGGACGAGGCCGATGTTGCGGCGGTATTCGGAAACCGGCAACGAGCGGATGTCCACGCCTTCGAGGCGGATCGAACCTTCCGCGACGTCGTAGAAACGGCAGATCAGGTTGACCAAGGTGCTCTTGCCCGATCCGCTGTGGCCGACCAAACCGATCATTTCGCCGGGAGCGATGGTTAGATTGATGTCTTGCAGGATGGTGCGGGTGCCGTAGCGGAATGAGACATTCTGCAATTCGAGCGCGCCATGCACTTGCTTGAGATGCACCGGATGAGTGGGCTCCGGAACACTTGAAACATGGTCGAGGATATCGAAAATTCGTTTGGCCCCGGCGGCAGCTTTTTGCGAGACGGAAACGATTCGACTCATCGAGCCGAGTCTCGAATAAAAGCGGTTGATGTAGGCGAGGAAGGCGACCAGGACACCCACCGAGATTTCATTTTTGGAAACCTGCCAGATGCCGAATCCCCAGACGACTAACAACCCGACTTCGGTGAAAAATGTCACCGTCGGTGTGAACAGCGACCAGACCTTGTTGACGCGGTCATTGACGACGAGGTTCCTGGCATTGGCTTCGCGGAAGCGCTGGGCTTCGCGTTTTTCTTGGGCAAAGGCTTTCACCACGCGGATGCCGGGAATGGTATCCGCCAGCACGCTGGTGACTTCCGACCAAATCCGATAGACTTGATCGAAGCCGTGGTGGAGTTTGTTTCGGACGAGGTGAATCAACCATGCGATCAACGGGAGTGGAGCCAATGTCACCAGGGCCAGCCACGGATTGATCGAAACGAGGATGGCCGAGGTCATCAGGATCATTAGGAGGTCGGTGGCGAAATCTAGCAGATGCGATGAGAGGAACACGCAGATGCGGTCGCTGCCGGAGGAAATGCGGGCCATCAGGTCGCCAGTGCGTTTGCCGCCGAAGTATTCGAGCGAGAGCCCTTGCAAGTGCTCGTAGGTGGTGGTGCGGAGGTCTGCACCAATGCGTTCACTGACCAGCGCGAGAATGTAGGTTTTCGCCCAATCGAGAAACCAGGCGAGAAATGCGGCGCCGAGCAGGCCGCCTAGCAACCACATGACTTTATGGCTATCGATGGGCTTGCCGTTTTGAAAAGGAATCAGCACCTGGTCCATCAGCGGCATGGTGAGATAAGGTGGCACCAGCGTGGCGGCGGTGGCTAACAAGGTGAGGACAAAGCCGGCGAGCAAGGGGCGTTTGTAGGGACGGGCGAAGCGCCAGAGGCGGAACAAGGTCCAGGCCGAGGGCGGGGCGAGCACGGTTTTCGCGCAATTGGGGCATTCATCTTGGTCGGCCGGAATCGTGCCTTCGCAGACCGGGCAAACGGCGTCCACGGCCGGGGTCATCGGGCGATTTTCCGCCAAGGAGGTGATGAGTTCCTGAAAGGGTTCGGTGATGCGCCGCAGCGCCGCGTCCCGGCCCAGGGTGTGTCGCCAACGCGCCAGCAAGCTTGTTTCATCGCGGAGGTCCAAGGTGCCGACGCCGGCGTGATCGCGGTGCGCCAGCCGCAGACCCGGGCGCAAGTCCCAGCGCTTCCAGTCCACCTCGCCGGGGGCTTTGGCTAGGACTTGCCGCGCGGTGAGGACGACGATGCCGCGGCCGAAGTGAAGGCGCGGGGTGAGATCGAGTTCGAGGCTGGCGACCACGGAATCCCCCAAGGCCAAAGCGGCGGCAATTTCCTTCCGCCATGGTTCCGGAATGAACGACGGGGTGGAATGCGGACTAGTGATACCAGCTGAAGTCATCGGAAAAATACCCGGTTTTCACGTCGCCGGTGGCGGGCACGGTGAAGGGCTGGGGCGGGTTTTGACCCGTTTCGCGGGTCATGCCAACCAATTTGTCAGCTTGAAGGGACCGCCTGATTGATTTGTTTTCCGAGACGAGGCTTGATTTGCCCTTAATTACCGGAAACAAACGCCGCCACCACTGCGGTGTCGAGACACCGTCATCATCGTCTTCATGAAACACCGCGATATTCGTTTTCTTGAAATCTTGTCCCTGCGAGGTCCAAACCTATGGACTTACCGACCGGTTTTAGAAGCGTGGGTGGATATTGGCGAATTGGAGGATTGCCCGTCCAATACCTTGCCGGGATTTGTCGATCGTCTCTGCGCATGGTTGCCAACCTTGTCCGAGCATCGCTGCAGTTATGGCGAGCCGGGAGGATTTGTGAAACGCCTGCACGAGGGCACTTGGCCAGGACACATTCTCGAACACGTTACGCTGGAGCTCCAAAACCTAGCAGGCACGCCCGGCGGGTTTGGCCGGGCCCGCGAGACCGGGGAGAGAGGCGTTTACAAAGTAGTGGTGCAGGCATGGCAGGAGGAAGTCACCCGCGCCTGTCTTCATGCCGCGCGGGATTTGGTGATGGCGGCCATCGAGGACACGCCTTTTGATCTCGAGGCAACCCACGCCCGCTTGCGGGAGATTGTAAGACAGTATCTTTTAGCGCCTAACACGTCTTGCATCGTCGATGCCGCCATTGCCAAGGAGCGCGGCATCCCGGCCATCCGCTTGTCCGCCGACAATCTCGTACAACTCGGCTACGGTTCGCGCCAGCGGCGGATCTGGGCCGCGCAAAGCGATCGCACCACAGCCATTGCCCAAGGGATCGCCCGCGATCCGGAGCTGAGCGCCCGCTTGTTGGCGGCGTGTGGATTGCCGGTGGTGGATTCCGACGAGCTTCCAGAGGATCAGGACACGCGCCACCACTATCGATTGTTAGTGGTTGGCGGTTCACTGGTGGCTGCGGCACACATGGATGAAGGGAAGGGGACTTCGATGGACGTCACCGAGCAGGTGCATCCGGCCACGGCGGCGGCGGCTTGTTTGGCCGTTAGAGTCGTCGACCTCGACATCGCAGGCGTGGATGTCATGGCGGACGATATTACCCAACCACTGGCCGATCAAAATGGAGCGATCGCGGGCGTGCATGAGGCCCCCGGATTGATCCAGCACATGCAGACGGTGTCGGGTGAGCCGCGCCCGGTCGGCCGCGCGATTGTCGATCATTTGTTTCCGGGCGGCGATACCGGACGGATTCCAGTGGTCGGGATCACGGGTTCCGGCGGGACGACTGAGGTAGCGCACTGGGTGACAGAGTTTTTGCGGCTTAGCGGGAAATTTACCGGTTTGGCTTGTGGTGATGGTTTATTCATGGATCGCCGACGGATGGAAACCGGCGATTGTGGGACTTGGCGATGCGCCACGCATGTATTGATGAATCGGGCTGTTGAGGCCGCCGTCATAGAAAACAGTGCCGACGTAATTCTCGGACAAGGCCTAGCCTATGACCGCTGCCAAGTGGCCGTGGTGACCGGCATCGAGCCTAGCCGACATTTTGGCAGGTTCTATATCGAAAAATCCGAGCAAGTTTTCCAAGTGTTTCGCAGTCAGGTGGACGTAGTTCTGCCGGATGGGGTGGCGGTCCTGAATGCTGCGGATCCGATGGTGACGGAAATGGCACCATTGTGTGATGGTGAGGTGGTTTTCTTTGCCGTGGAGGCTGATTTGCCGGTGCTGCGGGAGCATCTAGCAGGTGGGGGGAGGGCTGTTTTCGTCCGCGGAGACAGCTTGGCTCTCGCCTCCGCCGCCGAAGAATCGCTGCTTTTGCCCTTGGCGGAAATCCCCTTCCTCGGCGGCAATCCGTCGCCCGAGCGCTTGAAAACCGTGTTAGCCGCAGTGGCTGCCGCATGGGCGTTAGGAATAGCCACTCACATCATCCGCACCGGAGCCGAGACCTTTTCGAATGAACTGGATGATCTCCCGGTGGCCGACATTACAACTCCTATCTTTGCGCCTTCGATCCCTCTCAACGCATGAAAATCCTTAACATCCGGGCACTGCGCGGGCCTAACGTATGGGGGCTACACACAGCGATTCAAGCGCTCGTTAGTTGCAGCGGTCAGGCATATTTGCTGGACCGCCTGCCCGGTTTCGAGGATCGCCTGCGCGAACGTTTCCCGCAAATCAGTTCATTCCCGCCCGACGCCGGACTGGTTTCCGTGCTGGAATTGGCCGCGCTTGGCTTGCAAGCGCAGGCCGGTTGTCCGGTCGCTTTCAGTCGCTCGGTGGCCACTCTGGATCCTGAGATCTATCAGGTGATCGTCGAATACACCGAGGAAGCGGTCGGGCGGCTCGCCATGGAACTGGCGCTCGAATTGTGTGTTACAGCCTTGGACGATTTGCCTTTCGATCTTGCTTCCGCGCTCACCCGCCTGCGTGACCTTGACGAAGATGTCCGCCTTGGCCCGAGCACCGGGGCGATCGTCGCCGCTGCCGTCGCACGGGGTATTCCGTATCGCCGACTAACGGAAGGCAGTTTGGTGCAGTTTGGTTGGGGCAGCAAACAACGCCGCATCCAAGCTGCGGAAATGGACAGCACCAGCGCCATTGCCGAATCGATCGCCCAAGACAAAGAGCTCACCAAGAAATTGCTGGAAGCCGCCGGTGTGCCGGTGCCCAAGGGCCGCCCGGTCACCGATGCCGAGGATGCCTGGGCCGCCGCTTGCGAACTTGGAGGCCCGGTGGTCATCAAGCCGCGCGATGGAAACCAAGGCAAGGGTGTGGCCGCCAATGTCGAAACCCGCGAAGATGTATTGGCCGCCTATCACGCCGCCCATGAAGTCAGCTCCAAGGTGATGGTGGAGCAATACCTAGCGGGTCAGGATTTCCGATTGTTAGTGATTGGTGACCGCTTGATCGCCGCCGCCCGCCGCGAACCGCCATATGTGATCGGCGATGGCAAACACACGATTCAGGAGCTCGTGGATGAGGTGAATCGTGACCCGCTACGCGGTTCCGGCCATGCCACTTCGCTCACCAAGATCCGGCTGGACGAAATCGCGCTCGCCGCGCTGGCGCATCAGGATTTTGATGCCGCATCGGTGCCTCGCAGAGGCGCGCGCGTGATCTTGCGCAACAATGCCAACCTCAGCACTGGTGGCACCGCCACCGATGTCACCGACGATGTGCATCCGGACGTGGCGGCTCGCGCCGTGGCGGCTGCGCAAATGGTCGGGCTTGATCTTTGCGGCGTGGATGTGGTTTGCGAAAGCGTTCTAACACCGCTTGAAAACCAAGCGGCCGGAGTGATCGAGGTGAATGCCGCGCCCGGGCTTCGCATGCACCTGCAGCCATCGTTTGGCAAAGGCCGACCGGTCGGCGAGGCCATCATTTCCACCATGTTTGACGAACGCGAAGATGGCAGGATTCCGATCGTCGCGGTGGCTGGCACCAATGGTAAAACCACTTCTGTCCGGCTTATCGCGCATCTGCTAGGCCTATCCGGAAAACGCGTGGGCATGACGAATTCCGACGGCGTTTACATCGCCAACCAACGCATCGATACCGGTGATTGCAGCGGCCCGCGCAGTGCCCGCAATGTTTTGTTTCATCCGGATGTGGACGCCGCAGTCCTTGAAACCGCCCGCGGCGGCATTCTGCGCGAAGGCCTCGGCTTTGATCATTGCGACGTAGCCGTGATCACAAACATCGGCATGGGGGATCACCTCGGCCTCAATTACATTTGCACCGTTGAAGACCTCGCAGTGGTCAAGCGGGTCATCGTTCACAGCGTCGCCCAGCACGGTGTGGCCGTCCTCAATGCCGCCGATCCATTCGTGGCCGGCATGGCAGATGTTTGCCCCGGATCTGTCACGTTTTTCGCACGTGACCGCCATGAACGCGTGCTCGCCAATCACCTCGCCCAAGGCAAACGCGGTGTGTTCGTCGATGGAGATGCCATCGTGGGCGCGAAGGGAAAACTCCGCTACCGCGTCGCCTTGAGCGAAATTCCCATCACTCGCAACGGCACCATCCAGTTTCAAATCGAGAACTCGATGGCCGCCATCGCCGCCGCATGGGGTCTTGGTCTTTCGTGGGAAACCATCCGCCGCGGCATGGCTACTTTCATCAGTGATGCGTCCACTGCGCCCGGTCGCTTCAATGTGTTCAGCTATCGAGGTGCCACCCTCATTGCCGATTACGGACACAACCCGGACGCTATCCACGCGCTGGTGCAAGCCGTCGGCAGCATGCCTGCAAACCGCCGCTTGGTCGTCGTGAGCGGAGCGGGTGATCGCCGCGATGAGGATCTCCGCCAGCAAACGGAAATTCTCGGTGGAGCCTTTGACGAAGTGATACTCTACCAAGATGACTGCCAGCGTGGTCGCGCCGATGGCGAAGTCCTCGCCTTATTGCGCGAAGGTTTGAAAAACGCGAGTCGGACCACCCGGACCGAGGAAATCCGTGGCGAGTTTTTCGCCATCGATACCGCCCTTGCCCGCCTGAATCCTGGTGATTTGTGCCTGATTCTGATCGATCGCATCGATGAATCCCTGGCCCACATCGCTAGGCGAATCGCCGAAGAGTGCGATGTTGGGCAAGGGATGGCGGATGATCGAATTCAGGTGTTGGGGAATAACAATTCGTAATCCACGAGGGCAATGACGGGAGAGTCTCTCCATGCTGGATTCTGGCAGTCGGCTCAATCTGGAGAGAGAGTCGGTATGCCGAGCAGGTTTTCGTAATCGGAGAGTGTGCCGCCGGAGAGACAGCACTCGATGATCTTGCGACCGGTGAGCAGCAGGTCCTTGACGAGGAACTGCGATAATTCCTTGTGGAAAAACTTTTCTAACATTTCCGCGCCGCGGTCGTAGGCGGCGGTGCCGACTTCCGGTTGCTGGTCCACCTCGAAAAACCATACGCCGAGCGTGCGTCCTTCCATGACAATCGTGCTGGGGGTATATCCTAACAACGGACAACGTGACGGCTTCATTTGTTTGTCGGTGAAGCGCGCGCCGCCGCGCCGGGCGAGGAATTCGCGGGTGATCCATTGCGGCATGAATCCGACTTCCCAAGCACCGATGTGTTGGTTGGGAGTGAGGATGTAGCGGACTTTGGGGGTTTCGATGATTTGGTTGAGCAGCAGATTTGCCTGATCCACTCGGCGGCCGGTGGCGAAGGGCCAGTAGGAGCCGACACCTTCCGAGGACATGCCTTCAGTGGCGATGATGCTCGGATTGCCATGACCGCGCGGGGCGACGAGCCGCCACAGCCAAGCGAGCGCCGGGGGCAACGAATGGAACATTCCGATGATGCCGTAGCTCGGGAAATCCGCCGTGCATGGTGGGGTGCGCACTCCCATGCTGCGGATGTCCACGTCTACAGCGCCCTTTACCACGTCGGGGATGATTCTGCGGGGAATGATCACGCGGGGATTGGGACAGGGCACGCCGGGTGCATCCTCGGTGTGCTCCCAGATCAGCGAGGTGGCACCGGGATGTCCTTGGACGTTGAGGAATAACAGAGGCTCGGGCGGATGGATCGTGAGTTTCTCCAGATGAGGGTCGATGCCATAGTGGTTGATGTGGTTGATGCGCACGAACCAGGCATTTTCAGCATCCATGAGACTGAGCTTCCCGCCGCCTTTTTCCAAGGCCGGATGGCACAGTGCCATGTCGTCGGTGACGGGTCGCAGGTCACAAGCCCGCGGCAGAGTCAGTAAGCGCTTTTCGCCGGTGATGGTGTTTTTTCCTATCAAGAGAGACCCGTCGGTCTGGCGGTGGGCGTGTTCGAGCATCTCGCTTTTACCGCCGCCGCTGGCGCCTTCATGGGAGATGATGATTTTATTATCATAGGGGGTGATCACCTGCACGGTGGAGCAGTGCATGGTGACCCATTGTTCGGCCTCACCGATATTGAGCAACACACCATAGATACCTTTTTTCGCGCTGGGTCCGGGATAGAGGTTGTAACTGAACAGCTCGTGGGCGGATTCAAGACGGTTATGGACGACCACCTGTTGGCCCTCGAAGTGGGTGTGGCGGAAGGGCGGCGCGACGTAGATCACCGCCTGCGGGGCGAAATCCGCCGGGATCTCATCGGGACTGAGGATGCCTTGCAGCATCGAAAGCCCGAGAGCGAAAAAGCCGGCGTTGGCGGGAGCGATGACCAGTGCGTCCGTGCCTTTTCCCTCCATGCCCGCATGGAACGGGAAGACCGCGAGATCCTGGTCTTTTAGCCACTCGAAGGTTTCCTCGCGAACGCTGGCGAAATTCTTGCCGAAGCGTTCCTGATAGGTCGGTTTGTCGGTTGGGAGTGTGTCGCCGATGACCATGCAATCTGGATCCCGGCGGCGCATGTAGGCTTCCGGATAATTGGCATTGATGCCATTGCGGACGCGGCAGACGCGGGCTTCGACGAAGCTGCCCATGCCGGGGACATCGTAGGCCACCTCATGCCAGCCATTGACCTCGTCGCGGACAGATAGCTCGACGAGTTCGCTGGTGGTGGTGGCCACGGTGACTGAGCGGGCGGCGTCCAGCAGCGCGGCGGCTTCGGGAGGAACCGGGAAGGACAGGATTTTGCAGAAGACGTGTGTATTGCTTTTCATTGGGTATAGATTCAGATGTTCTGATTTATCGGCTTGGGGTTGTGGTGGGGTCCACGAGAGGAAAATGTGTTGGATTTTAGGATCCCGCGTCGCAGTTGCCGTGATTTCAGTCGCATTTTATGATGTCAGTAAATGCGATGTGTTGTAGAATCGACGCAGACCGATGCCACGAATCATTCGCAGAGTGCTTTACCAGAAACTCAGGGAACTCCCTGAGTTGTTGGAATTTCAACGCGATTTTGAATTGTTGAGCGGGATGAAATTGGTATTTGTGAATGAATTGGGCCTTGGTGATGATCTGCGGCGTGACCAATTGCCGCTGTGCGCCGCGATGAAGGCGTCTGAAGCGGGACGTGCGATGTGCGCCCGTTCCCGGCATGCCCTACTGGCCAAAGCCGGGGATCATCCGTCCTGCACGCTCTGCGATGCGGGTCTTAACGAGGCTGCGATTCCTCTGAACATCAGCGGAATCATGGCGGGTTATTTCATGTTTGGCGGGACTTCTCCACAGCCTCCCAACCAGCATGCGATTCAAAAGGCACGGCATCTTCTGACAAAAAATGACATCGAAATCGATGACCGGGATCTCGAAACCTGGCTATCACAAACTCCAGTCGTGCCTGCGGAAACCTTGGGTGCTTACAAGAGAATCGTCCAGCTTGCCGCCAAACAAATCGCCTTGAAGGTTACCGACCAACTCGTGGATCCCGAGATGGCGATGCCTCCTTCTGTGATCAAGGCCTGTGGCTATATCCGTGCACGGGCTCTGGTGGACGATATCAACCTTGCCGAGGTGGCGCGTCATTGTTGCGTGAGCGAAGGGCATCTATCCAGGTTGTTTCATCACGCCACGGGCCTGACCTTTCGCGAGTATCTGACCCAAATCCGCATAGAGCACGCCAAGTCGCTGCTGATCCATTCGGGCAAGAACGTCACCGAAATCGCCTATGAATCCGGCTTTCAGTCGCTCTCGCAATTTCACCGGGTATTTCGAAAGGTATATGGTGCCTCTCCCGGGGAAATGCGATCCAGCCGATCCGTCGAAAGCTGACTTGCTTGCAATTCACACAATGGTATCCGCGATGAGTGGCTCGACGGCTTCGAAATTGAGGATGTTTTTGGTTGTTACGCGGGCAATTTCGCCGAGTGCTTCGCGGGTGAGGAATGCCTGGTGCGCGGTGATCAGCACATTGGGAAATGTTAGTAGGCGCGAGAGTTCGTCGTCTTGTAGCACTTGCCCGGAAAGGTCTTCAAAGAATACACCTTGTTCTTCCTCATAGACGTCCAGTGCCACGCCGCCCACGTGGCCGCTTTTAAGCGTGGCGATGAGCGCGCCGGTATTGATGAGCTTGCCACGGCTGGTGTTGACGATGAAGACGCCCGGCTTCATCCGCGCAAGCGTTTTTTTATTAAGCAAATGATGGGTCTCCGGCAGCAACGGGACATGCAGTGACACGATGTCGCTTTCCTCTAGCAAGGTATGCAAATCAACGTAGTGGATGCCGTGCTTTGCCGCCCAATCCGGCGCGGGATAGGGATCATGGGCGAGTACTTCCGTCCCGAATCCGCGGAAGATCTGCGCGGTGATGCTGCCGATTTTTCCCGTCCCGATGATGCCGACGGTTTTTCCATGAAGATCGAATCCCACTAGGCCGCTGAGGGAAAAATTCAGCTCGCGCACACGGTTGAAGGCCCGGTGGATTTTACGGTTGAGAGTGAGCAGCAGAGCCACCGTGTGCTCGGCCACTGCGTGCGGCGAGTAGGCCGGCACCCGCACCACGACGAGGCCGAGTTCACGGGCGGCCGCCATGTCCACGTTGTTGAATCCCGCACAGCGCAGAGCTAGCAACTTCACGCCGAGCCCGGCAAGCGTCTCCAAGCACGCGCGGTCGGCTTGATCATTCACGAAGATACATGCCGCCTGCGCTCCTTTGGCCGCTGCCGCCGTCTCGGAACAGAGTCGGAATTCATGAAAACGCCACGTCACACGCTCCGCGCCGGGTGCTTGGTTGAGATACTCACGGTCGTAGGGCTTGGCGTCGAATACTGCAATCTCGATCATGGTGAGGATCCTTTCTATCGCGCCACTTGGCTTGGGGAAGAGGATGCATTTGCTGCGCTGGGCTGGACTTCTAATGTCGTTATCCCGCAGGCACTATACACTCCATGTGTCGGCATGGCGATGTGTTTTTAGGAACTGTTTGCAGGAGGGGCTGGCGCAGAAAATAGCATGGGGCGGCAACGCGAATGAATGCCATGCCCGTTCCCTGTCGAAATTGTTCTTGTTGCCGACGACCGGGAGTCTATTTTCCGAGGCATGATGAAGGTATTCGTGCATTCGGTGATCGCTTTGGCATGCCTTTGCGGCCCGGTCCTCGGGGCGGACAAGAAGGGGACTTCTGCTCCCAAGGCGTCGCCCGTTCCGGCTTTCAATCCGGCCAAACAACCGGTGGTCACCGGCGAATTTCCGGTCGGAGTCATCACCATTACCTTCAAGGAAACCGCGATTTCCGGTGACCTCAGCCAAGCGATGATGAACCTGCAAAAGGTCACCGACACCAATCAGGAAGCGGATCCGGCCGCTGTTAGTAAATCCTCGGAATACTCATCCGGCACCAATCAGGAGGAGTATTTCAAAACCTATAGCAATGGCATCACATGGCCGAAAATCGTAGCGATGCCCGACGGGAGCAGATTCTATCAGGATCCTCATTTCTACGGTTACTATTGCGAATACGATTACTGGGAAAATCCGCTCGGTTGGAAGGACCTGAAAGAAGGAGCGGAACGAGTCGCTAAAATGAACGAGGACGCCCTGCGTTTCGCCAGCAAGTCATACCGCGGGACGAAGCCGCGTTTCATTTGCTACAACTACGTCACGACCCGCCCGGAGACTCCTGTCAAGGAGGTCAGCGACGCCCTCCTTCAGTTCTATGAAATCCGCAATGCCGATCCGGACCGTACCAGAAAGGTCCGGCAGCGTAAAAGTAGGAAACGTGAACCAGAGTTAGAAAGCATAGACCCGTGGGACCTCTATGCGCCCGAGTGCAAGTGGGGAGAGCCGATGTGGCCCAATTCCAAGATACAGATCAACGACTTCTCCGGCGGCGTTTTCGCCCATGAACTCGGGCATAGCCTCGGTGCCCCGGACGTCTATCGAATCGGCCGTTTCAACGATGGCATCGGTGGCGAGGCTAGCCTGCTGGCCTACGGTCCCACCGCCAATGCCTTCAGCAGATATTACCACCATGCATTCATCAAGGAGCGGAACTACCCGGTCATCAAGGCTTCCGGCACCCACACCCTGCACCCCCGACACATCGATCCTCAGGGCGATGAAGCGGTTGGTTACCTGATTCCCAGCAATCACCCTCACTATATGTATCAAGTGGAATACATATATCAGGAAAACGCCACCGTCGGCGTAGGGCCCGCTCATGAAGGTATGCTCGTCTCCGTGATCAATATGGGGCGGACCAACTATCTCGGTTCGCCGGACTACACCTACGTTTACCGGCCCAATGATCCTTTTTTTCGTGGCAAGGGTGACACCAACGAGTGCCTGTTTGGCAAATCCCACCGCCGCACGGAATTCAACTTGACCACCGAGCCGTCCTCCCGCCTGCCCAACCTTCTCGATGGCGGGGTGTCCTTCAAAAATATCCAGGAACACGCCGGAACCCTCACGTTTGATGTCGTAATCGACGGCAAGCCGGTCACCGGAACCGCCTACACCAACTCCATGCTACCCCAGATCCGGTTGGATGAAATCAGCGATGTCCAGCCCACAAGTTTCACGATGGATTGCACAATTAAATTCCGTGGCGAACCGTGCAAAACCGCCTACGGCTTCTGCTGGTCCACCTCCAAGAATCCCACCGTCCGCGATGCCATCTACGCCCTTGCCCACCGCGAATGGTATCGGGGCCATGCCATCAATCTAACTCCGAACACGACCTATTATGTTCGTGCCTTCGCCACCAACGGCCTCGGTGTCCGCTACAGCGATGAGGAGAAAACCATTAAAACTCCCGACTCCAAGGTGCCCTCTACCAGCATCGGGCCTCTGTGCGTCGACTCTTTTTCAGACAACTTCTATCTTTTCTCCAGATACAGTCACGAAAGCAGTCACTTGACGGTCGATTACAGCCCGACCTGCGTGCTAGCCAAACTCATCGCCTACTACCGCCCTGCAAGGTTCGCATCCGCCTCGATTGGTGAATCCAAGGCCGCGGCTGTCGATTTCAACCAACTCAGCTGGAATCCCGGCGTGGATGATTTCGCGATGCGTCTGGATGAAAACGACGGGTTCTTTCAAGCCGTGTATGATCAGAGTTTGCAGTTGAAACTCCACGATCCGTCACCCGGAAAAGACTTCATCAAGAGCATCGTCAAGCTCACCGACGTCCGCAGCAAGCCCGTTCTCAGCACCTTGGGCCCGGATCAGATCACCCAAGTTTCCGAACTCATCCGCAATGACCTGATTCAAAGCCGACCCGTGCTGATTGCGTTCTCTTACGATACCGCGAGGAACACCTACCCGATCCGCTGGGCGCTCATTGACGGGATCAATAGCGGCGGGCTTTTCCATGTGGATTTTCCCCGCAATACCAAGTTTCTCATAGATGATGATTGGAAGGAGATGAACTCGAACTACTATCGACTCGAAAAACTGATGTTCCCTCATTACAAAACCTTAGTGGTGACCTCCTGCTTCTATTCCAAGTAGAAGACCGAGACCGCCAGTGCTCGCCCGAATTCCGGTGATTTATGCCTTTTTCATCACATCATGAAATAAAACCATCCGCACTCACGTTTTTTTATCATGTCATCCATAAATCGATCACGGATTCTTTGCATAGGAGTAGGACTGGCCATCGGGGTGGGCTCCGTGACCGCCAAACCAAAATCTGAGCCAACTGCGTCGTTGAATGCCACCGGGGTGACGCTTGAGGCGCAATACTCAGCCACACTCAAGGAACTCCATGCGGAAATCACCAAAACCCTGCCGTCCGTCAGTGCGCAGAAGAAAGCCGCTTTTGAAAATGCGACGGAGGATGCTAAGAAAGCAGAAGTAGATGCCAATACCGCGCAGCAACTCCTCGGTAAAATCAATGGAGGCAAAGCCTCGATCGATCATGCGAAAGGCAAGTGGATAAAGGGCGCCGAGA
>JFJP01034796.1_pt1 | contig 14768 bp, 9 predicted proteins | sample 431651 | NCBI WGS metagenome assembly JFJP01 (sample SAMN02602958, study PRJNA72255) | Microbial mat metagenome, whole genome shotgun sequencing project. | biome: fresh water; feature: sink hole; material: water; isolation source: purple microbial (photo- and chemosynthetic) mats found in...
TTTGACCGCCTGATCAAGAGCGAGGTGGAATCCGCGGCTTCGATGCTGGAAAACCTGGCACAGGCACGGGACAAAGGGGAGCTCAGCCGCAGTGAAGCGTTGTCCATCGCCACCAGCCAGTTGCGCTCGATGCGCTTTGGGGAAGACGGATATTTCTGGGCCGATACGCCGGAAGGCAACAACATCGTCAACCTGGGAGCCGCTACTGAAGGTACCAACCGCATCACGACCAAGGACGTCAATGGATTCGAACTCATCCGCGCCATCATAGAAACGGGCATGAAGGGCGGCGGTTTTACCGAGTACTGGTTCCCGAGGGCAGGCCAGACCGAGGCCGCACCCAAGAGGAGCTACAGCCTCTACGTAAAGGGTTTCAACTGGGTCATAGGTACTGGCAACTACGTAGATGACATAGACAAGATGATCGGCCTGAAAAAGGCTGAAGCGGCCGAAAGCCTCGGCCGCGCACTTGTGCTGATCATGGTGCTTGCAGCGGTACTGGCGGCTGGCATGGTAACCATAGCGGTGATCCTCGGTGGCAGGATCTCGCGGCCGCTCGTCTACGCCTCCGTCAGGATGCAGGAACTGGCCAACGGCCGGCTCGACTCGGGCTTTGATGATCGCTACTCAAAAAGCGCCGATGAAGCCGGACGGCTGATACTTTCCCTCAAGGAAACGATTACAAAGCTGCGGCAGGTCGTCCAGCAGGTACAGGATTCAGGCGCTTCGATACTGAGCGGCAGCTCAGCCCTCTCCGAGGCGTCGACACAGATGTCGATAGGACTGGAAGGCATCTCCCAGTCAAGCCAGCAGCTTTCGCAGGGTTCAAGCGAACAGGCTGCCAACGCGGAAGAAGTCTCAGCCAGCGTCGAACAGATGAGCGCCAATATCAGGCAGAACGCGGACAATGCGTTCCAGACCGAAAAGATATCGACCAAGGCGGCAAGCGACGCAAAGGAAGGACTCACCGCGGTTCACCAGACCGTAAGCGCCATGCGGCAGATCGCAGAAAAAATTGCGATAATCGAAGAAATTGCCCGTTCCACCAACATGCTCTCGCTGAATGCGAGCATAGAGGCAGCCAGGGCCGGCGAGCACGGCAAGGGCTTCGCCGTCGTCGCCAGCGAGGTCGGCAAGCTGGCAGAGCGGTCAAAGCTGGCGGCCGGGGAAATTGCCACGCTCTCGCAGCGCAGTGTCGGCATAGCGGACAAGGCCGGCACGATGCTTGAAGGCATGGTACCGGACATCCAGAAGACTGCCGACCTCGTTCAGGAGATAAGCATAGCAAGCAGGGAGCAGGATGCGGGGGCCCAGCAAATCAACCAGGCTATGACGCAGCTCGATTCGGTCATACAGCAGAATGCGTCGATTTCCGAAGAATTCAGCGCTACCAGCGAAGAAATAGCGAGCCAGGCTACCATGGTCGCGGACACCGCCCTGGATCTGGCCGACCAGGCGCAGAAACTTCAGACTCTGGTAGGTTTCTTCGCGCTTGATGGCAACGAAACCCAGTCATAACGAGAGTGAAAAATTCGGGGTTCAAAGCAATACTGGCGTAGCATTGCAGGCCCGTTTGAACCCGTGCATCTCTTAAAGGTCTATTATTTCTAAATTTCTATTGTATAATTGCCAGCGACTCATATTCTGTACTGTATTTCAATGAGCATCGTGGATGCTGAAACCCGAGGGGGGTATTGTGGCCGACAGCAGGATCAAGTTGAACATGCGGGCATCCATAGGCACGCGCATAGCGATGATTTTCGGGTTTTCGACACTGGTGGTACTGTCGATCCTGGCGCTCATCATTGCCCAGCGATCATTCTCCAGCGCGGATGATATTTCCCAGCAGTACTCCCTCGAGGTCGTCCGGGCGCGCGCGGACGAACTTTCAGCCATCATCTCCAAATATTCCCGCTTTGTCGAAGACATCGCACTGCGCGATGTAACGATCCGGGGCAACAAGACTGAAATTACGGCCACGTTGCAATCCCTGGCCGGACAGGTAGACGAGGGGTATCGTGGAACCTTCGTGGCATGGTCAGACGGTGAGTTCATACCCATGTCGGGTACTTCAGGCAATATCTCTGCGCGCGCCTACTTCAAGGACATCATGGGCGGCAAGCTGGACACCGCCGTAGCCAACCCCGTTATTTCGCTGGCAACCGGCAAACCCATCGTAGTGATCGCCGCGGCAATCAAACGCAATGGCAAAAACGACGGCCTCGTAGGCATCCAGGTGACACTCGACGAGCTTTCAAGGACCGCGGCCGCTGTAAAGCTCGGGGAAACCGGAGCCGGCTTCATAGTCGACGGGACGGGCCTCGTGATAGCCCATCCCGATCCCGCCGTGGTCATGAAGCTGGACACCCTTAAAAGCGCAGAACTTGGCTACAAGGATCTGGACGCGGCAGGACGTGCAATCATCAAAGGCGAGGTGCTCAACATGCGCATAACCCGCCCTGACGGAACTCTGCTGCGGTTGTTCTCGGCGCCCGTCAATGGCACGCCGCTGTGGTCCCTCGGCGTACTGGTTCCCCTGTCTGAAATCCAGAAGGGCGGACGCGAGATTGCAATCCTGGTCGTGGGCTTCAGTGCGGTAGCGGTACTCATCATTGTCGTCATGTCCATCCTGATCGGCCGCTCGATAGCAAAGCCAATCGGGATAGCCGTAGACCATCTGAAGCAAGTTGCTTCTGGAGACATCCGGAAAGACGTCCCGGCAGTCTTCCTCAAGCGTGGCGACGAGATTGGCAACCTGGCCAGGGCTATCCAGACCCTGTCGTCAGATCTCCGGCGCATCGTCGTAGAAGTACAGGAAGGCTCCGCAGCTGTTCTTGAGAATGCCAATGAGTTGTCCGAGGCCGCGCAGCAGATGGCTACCGGCATCGCGGGCATTGCGGATTCCAGCCAGCAACTCTCCCAGGGCGCTACGGAACAGGCCGCGAGTGCCGAGGAAGTCTCGGCCAGCGTGGAGCAGATGGGCGCCAACATCAAGCAGAATGCCGACAACTCCATGCAGACCGAGCGAATTTCTTCCAAGGCCGCGGGCGACGCAAAGCAAGGGGCTGCTGCGGTGGCCGAAACTGTCAGCGCCATGCGCCAGATCGCTGAAAAAATCGGGATAATCGAAGAAATAGCACGCCAGACCAACATGCTTTCATTGAACGCCAGCATCGAGGCAGCCCGGGCAGGGGAGCACGGCAAGGGCTTTGCCGTAGTCGCCAGCGAGGTAGGCAAGCTCGCAGAGCGCAGCAAGCTGGCCGCCGGCGAGATATCCACCCTATCCAGGCACAGCGTCGATGTGGCAGAGAAAGCGGGTGCGATGCTGCAGAGCATGGTTCCGGACATCCAGAAGACTGCGGAACTCGTGCAGGAAATCAGCGTGGCAAGCAGGGAACAGGATACCGGCACCCAGCAGATAAACCAGGCGATAGCCCAACTCGATTCAGTCATTCAGCAGAATGCTTCGATATCGGAGGAGTTCAGCGCAACCAGCGAGGAAATCTCGAGCCAGGCAAGCATGGTGGCGGGCACTACTGAGGAACTGGTGGCCCAGGCGGCCAAGCTCAAGGATGCAGTCTCTTTCTTCAAGCTCGGCGGCCAAGCTGACTCAGCTCGAGGTGCTGGGAGCGTCAGGCAGATCGCCGGCCAGAGCGGCTCCAGCGCACTACCACGGCGCGAATCCGCTACCCAGAAACCGGAACACAAGTCACCGCGCACTGCTGCGACACCCATACCCAGCCCCGTAACCAGGGCGACCGGCGTGACCGTCAAGAAAAGGTCCACAGCCATAACCATCAGGAACCAGCAGGACAAACCTGTATCCGACGATGATTTCATAGAATACTAAACTAGTCCTAATGTAAGGAAAAAGCGGGCAGGGAGGTGCATTGTGGGAAAGCAAATGGTTATGAAGCGCTTTGGTCTGAAAACCAGGGTGTTGCTCATCGTCTTTGCAGCAATAATGGTACTATCGGGAGTCCATGTCTGGCAGCAATATGTAGACTTCATGTCACGCATTACTGATGCCAACACAACATTGTTCGATCAACTCGACAACTCGTTCGATAGGGCTATTGATACTGAACTGGAATATCTTTCCCTCGCAGTGCAGACGTTGACACTCAATCCTCGCATCGCCGAGTTACTGTCCGAAGGCGGTCGTAACGCTTTGCTCGAACTGATGCAGCCATATAACAAAGTACTCACTGAGCGGTTCGGTATTTCGCAGTTCCAGTTTCATACACCACCGGCGACAAGCTTTCTTCGTTTGCATCTTCCTGAAAAATTCGGTGATGATCTTTCCGTATTCCGAACGACTGTCGTAAAAGCCAATCGTGACCTTGAGCCGGTCGTCGGACTCGAGGTAGGCGTGGCAGGACCAGGCACGCGAGTCGTTTACCCTATTTTCCAGAATGGAACACATATTGGAAGTGTGGAATTTGGCGGATCAATCCAATCCGCGCTTGCGTCCCTTCAACGACTATATGGCGTCGATTATGCGATAGCTATCCGCGATGATGTGTTCGCGAAAGCTCAACGAACGGTACAAGGTGCCGAGGATGTCATTAAAGAGGATCTCGTCTATTATGCGTTCTCCTCGCCTGATGTACGGGAGATCGTCGTACAGATGGAAACCACTGCCACTGAAAACCGCACAGATGGCAAGCTTCAGTACTTCCACAAGATTCCGCTCAAGGATTTTTCCGGCAACGAAGTGGGCTCTATCCTGACAGTCATTGACCGGAGCCTCATGTCTGCAGGATTGCGAAAAACAATGTCCACTTCCATTCTGATATCAATTGTTCTTTCAATCTTACTCCTTACAATACTATTTATAGTGATCAGGGTGTCCTTCCTGCCGCTACGAGTGCTTGTCAACACTTCTGAAGCCCTCGCGCGGGGAGAACTCGAATACACGGCTCTTGGCAGTACCACCGATGAGGCTGGAGAAATCGGCATCCTGGCAAAATCGATGGCCTCGACAATTGGCCGACTGCGCGAAGTTGTCTCGGAAGTTCAAACGACAGCAGCGCAATTAGCCTCGGGAACCGACGAGATGTCTACCGCGGCCCAGCAAATGGCCATAGGCATAGCAGGTATAGCGGACTCCAGCCAGCGGCTCTCGCAGGGCGCTACCGAGCAGGCCGCGAGCGCCGAAGAGGTATCGGCCAGCGTGGAGCAGATGGGCGCAAACATAAAGCAGAACGCAGACAACTCCACGCAGACCGAGCGCATATCGGCCAAGGCGGCCGGAGACGCCAGGCAGGGAGCCGCAGCCGTCGCCGAGACCGTCATTGCCATGCGCCAGATCGTCGAGAAGACTGCAATCATCGAAGAGATCGCCCGCTCGACCAACATGCTCTCCCTGAACGCCAGCATCGAAGCAGCGCGGGCCGGCGAGCACGGCAAGGGCTTCGCCGTGGTAGCCAGCGAAGTAGGCAAGCTGGCCGAGCGCAGCAAGATTGCAGCCGGTGAAATTTCAACGCTCTCCAAGCGGAGTGTCGATGTGGCGGAGAAAGCCGGCGCGATGTTGCAGAGCATGGTGCCAGACATCCAGAAGACTGCAGAGCTCGTGCAGGAGATCAGCGTGGCCAGCCGCGAGCAGGATACGGGTACCCAGCAAATTAACCAGGCCATCACACAGCTGGACACGGTCATCCAGCAGAATGCCTCCATATCGGAGGAATTCAGCGCCACCAGCGAGGAGATAGCAAGCCAGGCCTCACTGGTCGCTGCCACCACCGGGGAACTTGCGGTGCAGGCGGCCAATCTAAAAAAAGCCGTCGCGTTCTTCAGGCTCGGCGAACCCGTCAGGGAACCCCAGCGCACCAGGCAGGCACCAGTGCCGGAGCGCGAGCCAATCAAGGATAAACCCAGACCACCGGTCACAACAAATAAGCCAGCAGTTCCGGCCGCTACCGCAACATTCAGGAAGCCGAGCACGTCCATAACACTCAGGCAGCCCGCACCTGGATCATCCATTGACGATGACGACTTTATAGAATACTAGCGGACTGCTTGTTTCAGCCTGTTTTACAGGCAAGGAGAAGGAATGAAACTTCAAACCAGGCTTTCAGTAGCCTACGGCATCATATCCATACTGGGCTTCTGCGTCGTCATCGGGGTCACCACCACCATGACCTATTCGACTACCAGAAAGCTCGTCGAATCCACTGCGCTCGAGATGGGCGGCAAGGCCAGCCTGGAGCTCGCGGAACCATTCACGACGGCGCTGGCCAAGACCAGCACGCTCGCGCATATCCTGGCAACAACCAGGGACGGCGCTGATCCTCGGAACACGGCCCTGCGCATAATCCAGGCCGAATTTGAAGGAAACCCCCAGTATGGCGGCGTATGGGCAACCTTTGAACCCGATGCCTTCGATGGAGCCGACGACAAGCACAGGGGCTCACCTGGCTCCACAGATGACGGCCGTTTTGCACCCTACTGGAACAGGTTTGCCGGCACTCCGATACTCGAGCACACGGTCGACTACGACAATCCAGGCGAGGCTGGGCTCTACTACACCGAGCCCTTCAAGACCGGCAAGCCATACATAGTCAAACCAGTGGAATACCTGATCGCCGGCAAGATGACGCTCGCGGTATCGGTCTGCACTCCGATTTTTTACAACGGCAAAGTGATCGGTGTCGCCGGCGTCGATTTTGCCATGGACGCCATCAGGGACATCAATGCGGCAGTAAAACCCTACGGAACGGGGTATGCATACCTGCTGTCGACCGATGGCAGCATAACCGCACACCCTGATGCCGCGATGGTAGGCAAGAACATTACGGAAAACGCTGCACCTGAAGATCAGGCCAGCATCCTGGAAAAGTTAGGCTCGGGGGCCACCTGGACTGGTTCATACAATGAACAAGGCCATGACTTCTACGTAATCAACCTGCCTGTGCGGTTCACCGGTGTTCCAAAACCCTGGAGCATGGGATTTGTAATTCCCCTGAGCACGGTTCTGGAGCCGGTGCTGGCCCTCGTGTACCTGGCCCTGGCCGTTGCGGTTCTGGCCGTCATCGCGTCGGTGATCGCGTCGATATTTATCGCCAGATCCATAAGCAAGCCCATCATGGCCATTTCCGGTGTGGCATCACAGCTTGCCCTTGGCGACCTGATGATGCGGGTACCGGAAGGGCTCATTGCCCGCAAGGACGAGATCGGTCTCCTGTCACAATCGATGCAGACCACGCTGAAACGGCTTGGCGAAGTTGTCAGCGAGGTGCAGGAGTTCAGCGAAAGCGTCTCCACCAGTGCGGCTGAAGTATCGACAGCGGCCAGACAGATGGCTGACGGCATCGCAGGCATAGCGGATTCCAGCCAGCAACTCTCGCAAGGCGCTACCGAGCAAGCCGCGAGCGCAGAAGAGGTATCGGCAAGCGTGGAGCAGATGGGCGCCAACATCAAGCAGAACGCCGACAACTCCACGCAGACAGAACGCATTTCCGCCAAGGCTGCCGGCGATGCCAGACAAGGCGCAGCTGCCGTGGCGGAAACGGTCATAGCGATGCGCCAGATCGTAGAAAAAACAGCAATCATAGAAGAAATAGCCCGATCGACCAACATGCTCTCGCTGAATGCCAGCATAGAGGCTGCGCGTGCCGGCGAGCACGGCAAGGGCTTCGCGGTCGTGGCCAGCGAGGTCGGCAAGCTGGCAGAGCGATCAAAACTCGCAGCGGGAGAAATATCAACGCTATCAAAGCGCAGCGTCGATGTGGCGGAGCGAGCCGGCACGATGCTCCAGAGCATGGTGCCAGATATCCAGAAGACGGCTGAACTCGTGCAGGAAATAAGCGTTGCCAGCCGCGAACAGGATACGGGTACCCAGCAGATCAACAAGGCCATTGCCCAGCTCGATGCCGTGATACAGCAGAACGCCTCGCTGTCAGAGGAATTCAGTGCGACCAGCGAGGAGATAGCCAGCCAGGCTACAATGGTAGCCGGAACTACCGAGGAACTTGCGGCCCAGGCCGGAAGGCTCAAGGACGCCGTGTCGTTCTTCAGGCTGACAGGACAGGGCAGGAGGCAGGAACTGCCGGCACTTCTGGAGGCCCGGCCCCGCGGTGGACAGGAAAGGGTGGAACCATGAGGATCAGGACACGATTGACGTTAGGTTTCTCCGGGATAGTAATCCTTCTGCTCGGCATCACCTTCTTCAGCATAACGCTCCTGCGATCAACGGCAGGAAACCTTCTGGTCGTGGTACAGGAATTTCTGCCTTCAATCGACTTTCTGGAACAGGCGGACCGCGATTACTACCAGCTCATAGAGGCGGAACGGACTCAGTTGCTGGTCGCATCGACAGGCGGACAGGACAAACGCTGGGGTGACGCCTGGCAGGAGAACCTCGATCAGGCAATCCGCCGTATGGCCGGATATGCAGCGCTCGCGAAAACCGAAGAGGAAAAGCAACTCTATGCCGAGTACCTCGACAGCCACACGCAATGGCTCGAGCTTTCAAGGCGCGTCATGGCAAGCTCCCAGGACGATGCGCCCGGTGCATCCAGAAGAGCGGCAGAACTGTCTCTTGGCGCGTCCAGCCAGGCCTTCGATGCGATGCGCGAAAAGATAAACAAGCTTGAAGAACTCGTCATGAACAATGCAGAAGCGCTCAAGGTTTCAACCGTAAAGTTCACGTCGGTTGCAATAATCAACATGCTCATCCTCGCCGGGCTTACGGTCGCACTGACGGTAACGGTTTCAGTAATCCTTACCCGGAGCATCACGAAGCCGCTGCATGAATGTGTACTGATTTCCGATGCCATCGCCGCGGGAAACATATCGATACACGTAGCTGATCGCTGGACCCGCACGAAGGACGAGACCGGCGAACTGGCCCGGGCTCTGGCAGGTACGGTAGCCAAACTTTCAGACGTCCTTGCCGTTGCGCAGAAGACAAGCGATTCGGTTTCTTCAGGCTCAAGGGAATTGTCTGACACCATACGCCAGATGGCCATCGGCATAGAAGGAATTTCAACTTCAAGCCAGCAGCTGTCCCAGGGTGCTACGGAGCAGGCTGCGAGCGCCGAGGAAGTCTCGGCGAGCATCGAGCAGATGGGCGCAAACATAAAGCAGAACGCCGACAACTCGGCGCAGACCGAACAGATCTCGGCCAAGGCGGCGAGCGACGCAAAGCAGGGGGCTGAAGCGGTAGCCGAGACCGTCATCGCCATGCGCCAGATCGTTGAAAAAACAGCTATAATCGAGGAAATCGCGCGCTCCACCAATATGCTCTCCCTGAACGCCAGCATAGAAGCAGCCCGGGCAGGTGAACATGGCAAGGGTTTCGCAGTCGTTGCAAGCGAAGTAGGAAAGCTGGCAGAACGCAGCAAGCTGGCCGCCGGAGAAATATCAACGTTATCCAAGCGCAGCGTCGATGTGGCGGAGAAGGCGGGAGCCCTGCTCCAGAGTATGGTTCCGGACATCCAGAAGACTGCCGAACTCGTGCAGGAAATAAGCATTGCCAGCCGGGAGCAGGACACGGGCACCCAGCAGATAAACCAGGCCATAGCCCAGCTGGATACCGTCATACAACACAACGCGTCGATGTCGGAGGAATTCAGTGCCACCAGCGAGGAGATTTCCAGCCAGGCCACCATGGTGGCTGAGACGACTGAAGACCTCGCGGCCCAGGCTTTGATATTGAAAGACGCGATAGCTTTTTTCAAGCTCGCCGACGACCGCACCGTATCATGAGGGAGGATGCACCATGCGCCAGTATCTGACGTTTGAACTGGACCAGAGGCGGTACGGAGTTGCCGTGGAGTACGTCAATTCGGTACTCGATCCTCAGATGATTACACCGTTGCCACACGGATCTACCATCGTTACGGGCCTGACGAACGTCAGGGGCAACGTCGTCCCGGTCTTCGATCCACGTGAAACACTGCGGCAGACGAAGGTAGACGAGATCAGAAACCCGGGTACCGCCGTGGTATCAATGGAAGCAGAAGACGAAGAGGGCGGCATTGTCATCTTTGAAGTTGAAAACGGAACACTGCTCCCGTTCATAGGACTGCAGGCCGACAGGATTGGCAAGGTAGTCAACCTCGAGGACGCCGAAATATCTGCCGTACCTGATTTCCTGCCCGAGAATGCCTCGCGTTTCTTTGATGGTTTCTGCTTCGTCAGTGAAACGAGGCATTCGATCATAAACCTGAAAGAGCTCGCGTCCAGGGAATCCCTGTTCAGCGGAAGCGAAGGAGGTCGACGTGCTTGAAATCACCGTGATGGCGCCAGAAGACTCGGGTATTGCCGCGGTTGCGGGCATCAAGGCAGAGCTCATGGCCAGCCTGCAAAAAGCAAAGCCTGGATCGACCATACGCTTCGACATCAGCAAGGCAAAGCGGGTCGACTCATCGCTCGCTCAGTTGATCATTGCTTTCGGACACGAAGCGGCCACCAAGGGTTGTACTGCAGCGATCAGGGATGGCGCGGGTTCCCGCTCACTCCCCGGTATGTGCTGTTGCGATTCGTTGGACGGCTCGAACATGGAGCTCCACCATGAACGATAAGCTCATCGAGACGTTCCTGGACGAGGCCCACGAGTTGCTCGACGGTCTTGAGGATCATTTGCTCAACCTTGAACGGAACCCATCCGACATCGAGGCCATGAACGCTGCCTTCAGGGCGCTCCACTCCATCAAGGGCTCCGCATCCATGTTCGGCTTTGAAGCGGTAGGTGCCTTTGCCCACGAGGTCGAGGCAGCCCTCGATCATTTCAGGAGTCTGTCACTGCCTGCCACACCGGAACTGTCGGATGCAGTCCTGCGTTCACGCGACCACATCCGTGCCCTGCTCGATACGCCGGATTCAGCCTCCACCGAGGAACGTGAAGACCTGATAGCGACGCTGGCCGCCATATCGGGAAAGGTGACGGAGGTTCATGAAGTCCCCCCCCCCGTTACCGCGCCAAAAAAAATAATTGATTTCAATTCCAGCGCATTAAAGACGTTCAGGATACGGTACAAACCCTCCGCGGATGCCTACCACAGGGGCGTAAAACCCGAATCGTTGATACGGGAACTGAAGGAACTCGGCGAGGCAAGCATCCGTTGCGATGCGGTCGGCATACCTCCACTCTCGGCCCTCGACCCTGAAACCTGCTACCTTTCATGGACGGTCCTGCTGACGACCTCGGTACCGAAGAGCGCCATAGCTGACGTATTCATCTTCGAAGAAGGCAGTTCCTCCATCGTGGTCGAGGAAGCCGATCAGGATGACGTCATCGACGGCAACGAGGTCCGCAAGCTGGGCGAGATACTCGCTGCCCGCAGTCTGCCAGAGAAGGACATAGACGCGGCCCTGTCCCGGCAGCGCACGATAGGCGATATCCTGGTCAAGGATCTTGGCACACCAAAGGCCGTCGTTGATGACGCGCTGTTCGAGCAGCAGCATGCCCGCAATATCGTGCAGGCGGCCAGGGAAGAAAGTGACCGCAAGACCATCCGCATACGTTCCGACAAGCTGGACGGCCTCCTCAACCTCGTAGGAGAGCTCGTTACGGTGCAGGCGCAACTGTCGCAGACGGTAAAGGATTCCGGAGACCGCCACCTGCACGGCATCAGCGATTATGTAAAGCGGCTGGCTGGAGAGCTCAGGGCCACATCGATGGAGCTGCGCCTGGTCCCGGTAGATTCACTTTTTGCCAAATTCAAGCGCCTGGCCAGGGATCTGTCAAAGAACCTGAACAAGGAGCTGGAACTGCGGCTGGAAGGCGGCGATACCGAGATAGACAAGTCAGTCATAGACGTGCTCAATGATCCGCTGGTCCACCTTGTGCGGAATGCCGCCGACCATGGGCTGGAACAGACAGCAGACCGCATCCGCATGGGTAAACCGCCAGCCGGGACGATCACCATGAAAGCCCAGCACGCCGGTGCGTTCGTCCGCATCAGCGTGTCCGATGACGGCGATGGACTAGACCGGGAGAAGATCCTGGCCAAGGCCATTGACCGCGGCCTCATCGCCCCCGATCTGCGCCTTGCGGATGAGGAAATCGACCAGCTGATATTCAAGCCTGGCTTTTCCACCGCGGATGCAGTCTCCAGCGTCTCGGGCCGGGGAGTCGGCCTCGATGTCGTCAAGACCGCCATAGACCAGCTCGGCGGCATCCTGACCGTACATTCCCAGAAGGGCAAGGGCACCGAATTCAACCTGGACATCCCGTTGACGCTGGCCATCATCGATGGTTTCCTCGTGCGTTCAGGTGTCCGCATGTATGTTATTCCCCTCTCGTCCGTAGATTCGTGCTTTGAGCGGGAACGCCCGCTAGAACCGGAACGGCTCATCGTCAGGGGCAAGGATTTCATACCCTATGTTTCGTCGCGGGACCTGTTCGGCCAGGACGAGGAAGCACCGGTACGGGAGGAAGTCGTCATAGTCAGCATTTTTGATTCCAAGCTGGCATTGGGCTTTGACCAGGTCATAGGCGGGTACCAGACGGTAATCAAGCCTGTAGGCGAGATTGCCCGTTTTGCCACCGGAATATCCGGGGCAGCCATCCTGGCGGATGGAGGCATCGCTTTGATCCTGGATGTGGCAGCGCTTGCCCGTTCACATAAAAACTCGATACCGACTGTCTGACAGGGCAACAAGGCCAGGTACAGCCAGAACGATGCGGGTCCGTCATCGTTCTGGCTTTTTTATATGATTTCCTGCATTTTTTTACCTTGAACCTTCACGGATCATGTTATTCACGATAGTATCTTAATCATGAGTGACGTTGTTCTACGTCATGAACTACTGCGAATATCTGGGTAACGGAGGCTTGCATGCTCGATTTCATAGTCAAGGGCGGTCTGGTTCTTTGGGTCATCATGGCGCTTTCGGTGGTTGGCATCGCCATCATCGTCGAACGCGTGCTGTATTTCCGGAGCATCAGGACAGACGAGGAAAAGCTGTTCCAGCGGGTCAAGGCGTCCGTTGAAAAGGGCCATTTTGAAGAAGCACTTTCAATCTGCGACAACAACGAGTCGCCGTTGTCTGCCCTCATCAAGGTCGGCATCGAATACCGGGCCTACCCTGAGTCCGCACAGAAGGAAATCCTCAAGGACGCTGCGGCCCAGGAAGTGCCGCGTCTCGAGCGGAACGTCTCGACGCTGGGCACCATAGCGCACATCGCACCACTCCTTGGCCTCCTTGGCACCGTAACCGGCACCATGAAGGCCTTCGGTGTGCTGGGCAGGTTCGGCGCCGTAGCCGATCCATCCATCCTGGCGATGGGCATCTCCGAGGCCCTCATCACCACCGTGGGCGGCATCGTCGTCGCGGTGCCTGCGGTAATCTTCTACAACCTGCTCGTTACCAAGGTCAACCTGATACTCCTCAAGATGGAAAACCAGGTAACGGCCCTCATCATGATGATCAATTCCGGCAAGCGCCGCGTGGCGGCCGCAGAATCCACAGCGGCTCCCGCGACCTCCAGGGATGGAGCCAGCCAGGGAGCCGGCGCATGACGATAGAACGCAGGCTGAAACCACAGATCAACGTAGACCTCACACCGCTGATCGACATCGTTTTCCAGCTGGTCATCTTCTTCATGATTTCAAGCACCTTCAAGACGGCCCCGGGCATAGAACTGATGCTGCCTGATTCCGGTACGGCAACCACGATAACGATAACCGAGATGAGCATCGTGGCCGTGTCCGAGGACGAAGTCTACGTCAACAAGATCCGGACAACAGCAGCCGGTGCCGAAACCGTCGTAAAGGCCGAGCTCGAAGGCCGGACCGCTGCCGATGTTCAGGCTGTCCTTGAAGCCGGTGCCGAGGCCCCCTACCAGCTCGTCGTAACACTGCTGGACGCCCTCCGTATGAACGGCATCGACTCGGTGGGCCTCTCGACCAGATCTCCCGGCAAGGTAGCTCCATGACAGTGGTACGCGATGACTGGCTGCACGCCCGGCAGCGGAAGCGGGCAGCCATAGCCTGGTCCTCCGCGCTTGGCGTCTATGTGCTGGCCTTCGCCGTCGCCGCGCTGCTCTCCCTGTTTGCCGTCGAGGAGCTGGCTGATTTTTCCGGGCCCATCGTCGTCAGGCTGGGCTCGCCAGACGGTATGGATGTGCCCAAACCCAGCATGGAACCGGCACCGGTTCAGCCAGCGCCGGCACCGGCCACGGTGCTAGAAGCGCCTGAAAGCGTCCCTGCCCCGGCGCCCGTGAATACGACAGCGCCTGCCCTTGTACCGGTAAAACCCGCGAGTCCCACGGTTCCAAAGCCGACTCCAGCCGTCACGGCACCAGTACCACAGCCCGTCACTCCGCCCGCACCGGTACCGGTCGTGCTCAGGGGCTCCGAGAGCGGCAATTCCTACGACATGACCTTCCTTTCTGGCTCCGGAGTCGTGGGGCGGAGCCTCTACGTCCCCATCTGGCTCTTCATGCAGGTTCCCAACGAACTTCCAGCAACCCTCCATGACGCCATTCCCGACCAGCCAGGACTGCCTGGCACGGCCGAGTCACGCAAGAAGGTTTTTACCACCTGGTACAAGCAAGCGGGTGGCCTGTGGCAACTCAAGGGATTCCGGCAACCAGATTATGAATCCCGGGCTACCTTGTGGATAATGTTGGAGGACGCCGGCTATGACGTCAAAAACGCCGAGTACAAGAACGACAAACACCTCCGGCCCGTAACTGTCCTGTTCAAGGTCTCTGCTCCCGGCACCGACGGAAAGCCAACGCTTGAAGCAGTGCACATAGAATCAGGCTCGGGCTATTCAACCATAGATGATGATGTGCTGTACGGTTTCAGGAA
>JFJP01039020.1_pt1 | contig 14768 bp, 10 predicted proteins | sample 431651 | NCBI WGS metagenome assembly JFJP01 (sample SAMN02602958, study PRJNA72255) | Microbial mat metagenome, whole genome shotgun sequencing project. | biome: fresh water; feature: sink hole; material: water; isolation source: purple microbial (photo- and chemosynthetic) mats found in...
TATCATCGACAACTTTGCCTCCCTGTTGTGCATTTTCACCAGCTTGCTGAGCAGTTTGTGCTGCTTTTTGGATCCCCGCACTTCCTTGTTCCAGTGTACGGGTCATTTGCTCTATTGCCGCTGCAACTTCCGAAGTTTGAGTGCTTTGTTCATGAGAACCGGCTGCAAGTTCTTCTGTAGACGCGCTGATCTCAGAACTTGCACTTGCAACAGCAGCAGTGGCTTCACGAACTTCATTCATCAACCCTTTAATGTTATCTACCATTTGGACAAATGATTGGGTCAGTTCACCTACTTCATCCGTGGATTGATGATTGACATGAACATTGAGGTTTCCCGTTGCGGCGAGTTTTGCAGCATCCCGGAGTTGGATAATTCCGTTGGTAATACTTTTGAAAATCATCAGAATAAATATTCGACCAAAGATGAGCAGCGCAATTCCAACAGCGATCGATGTCCATAACCCGGTGTTGATCTCGGCAACGACGCTTTGTAATGAATAGACCATGACAATGCGTCCAAAATTCTTATCTTTGTATTTGATCGGAGCGCTTGCCTGGAAATAATCACCGCTTTTATCAAATCCAAAATTCTTTATCGATTTGTAATCGAACTTTTGAGATTTAGGATTGTGTTCAATAATGGCGGTTTCACTTTCATCGATGATTGCAGTGTATTCAATGTTCGGATCTTTTTTGATCCAATCAAAAGCCGCTTGCACAAGATCGAAATTACTGTCATGAAGACCGGCACCAACAGATACCGTAAGCATTTCGCTTAATGTTCTCACCTGTGTCTCTGCATACCGCATGCTTTGATCTTTTTGTTTTGCAGGATAATAGATCGCAATAAAAATTACAATTAAGACAAGCGGTCCCATAAAGGCGAGGACAGCTTTGTTCTTAATTGAATTGGAATAATAATCTTTAAAACTAATCATACAATCTCCTTATTTAATTTCCAGAAGAACCTTAACTGCGCTGGAAACATTTGATGAATTCACATAACCGATTGACCCCGGAGTTGATGAGACTTTTGCGATCACATCTGCATCGGACGATAAAGTCTCAGGAGCTTTTGCTTCACCGGTTAATTGTTTCTTCATCCAATCTTTTTTCATGGATAACGGATCCTTTCCGATACCAGCATAAAAATCTTTTTTTGCATCTCCATTTTGATCGAATACAACGATACGATCGCCGCTTGACCATTTCACCTGCTCAAGTGAAAATATTGAAGCAACTTTTAAAGTTGTCAAACCATTATCCTGTACCGACTTGTTTGCTACAATGCTGACTTGTGCTGAACTAATGCCAACCGACAAGAACAATAATACTGTGATGAAAATATATTTATTCATAATAATAGCCTCCCTTTCGAGTTATAAAATTGATGGATTAAAAAATAACGCTTAAACCAAGTGTATATTGAGTATAATCAAGATTCACTACTGCATTTACCGGCAAAAAGACTCCGGGACCGGCAGGAAATTGCATAGGCAGAATACCATCTTTGGTAGAATAGTTTGAGTATTCCATCTTTACAACAACAGTTTCAATTGGTTTAATACCTCCGCCAACCGTTATTCCATCAATTCCTTTTGCAAGGTAATCCACTTCTTTATCTTCTAAATGAGATTTGGTTGCAAAAATATATGCTTCTTCAATAATATTGTATCCGATATTGACATAGTAAAATGATTTATTAAGATCTTTTGAAGGTTTCACGGGGTCGAGTGAAACAGAAATATATTCAGCATCTCCGAAAAAATTCATAAAGTTGAAACCAAAATCCGCACCATACCGCATTCTCAGAATATCTTCATTCAGTGCAACAGATTTTTCCCGGTCTCGGGTAGCAGAAACACCAAACCGGAAATCGCTGACTTTTGCTCCGATTCTTCCCCCAACCGCTTTAAAATTGATGCTGTCTAAACTTCCTCCAACACCTTCGGTTTGATAATTCACATCTGACTGACCTACGAATGCAGAATATTCACCGGTCACCAATCCAAAAGGAATATATCCGGATGCCTGCAGAAATGCTTTTTGAGGAACAAATGCAGGAATATTAATTGTTGAGCCCAAGCTGCTTTCGTATACTAAAGGTCGGGTTACATAAGGAAGTAATGGCATGCGGTTCTGGATTTCATTTAAATAGTTGAACCGTGGTATTAAATATCCTGCTTTTATTGAAAGTGCAGTGGCATAATCCCATTTCAACCAAGCTTCTTCCAAACTCAATTTTCCATATTCAACATTGCTACCTGATGTTGAGTGGCTCGAAAAATTATTTAAGAACTGGATATTGATCCAAGAAGTAAAACTTCCGGATAATTCTTTTCGGAAAAATAGATTTAATTGTTGGATATTTGATCCGGTAAAATCAGGATGTTCTTGAGTTAAAGTTGTAGGTACAATACTACCCCCTGGACCGATTGGCAAAGGTGCTATAATTGTTAGATCTCCCTTTTGCTTAACTACTTGGCCTTGGTAAAAACCGAATATCTCCAAGGCTCCTTGAGATCTCGTAATTTGAGTTGACATCATCAAGATTACTGCAAATAGCAAAAGTTTACTATTGTTCTTCATTGTATCTCCGTAAATATTAGTGTTTGTGATTTTTTATTTGATTGTAGAATTTTTAAAAATTTTCGATGACACATAGAATTGCGCTGCTGACAATATTCCTTTTTTTCGGATTTAATTGTATCATATATTGTGCCAATATTTTTTCAGTTAAATTTTGCAAAAATGATTAATAGGTAATTATTTCTGTATAATATTAGCCATGTGGTATATAATCTCTTTGTTGTTTTAATTTAACATTCCGTTATATATTCAATGATAGTTCAAAGCAAGTTTAGGTTTATTCTGGAAAATGCCATTGCGCTTGGATATTCCAAAGAGGATCTTTTTAATGCTGGAAAAGTTCCAACGGGCGGCACCGTTGTTACTATTGCATCTTGCTTCTCCGATTGTAATTCTGTAGAATATTAGTAGAATTTTTTTTCAGGTGCTTTTATGAATCTCTTTCGTTCGTCTGTATTTATTTCCGTATTAATTTTTTCCTTCTCCATCCCGCTTTTTTCTCAAACGGTGACAATCGGCGGCGTGGTGAGAGATTCAGCCACAACATCGTTTATTGATTCTGTTAAAGTTGAGATCATTAATCCTGCAAATATCGCGGAAAAATATCTTGTGTACACAAACTCAATTGGAAAATGGTCGTATACATTTCAAAGTACCGGTGTTGAAAATAACCCGTTAACACCTGCACAATTCGAACTTCAGCAGAATTTTCCAAACCCGTTCAATCCGTCAACGATCATCCCATTTTCACTGCACCGAACAGGAGAGGTAACTCTCTCTGTCCACAATATTGTCGGTCAAAAAATTTCAGAACGCTCTTTCAATCTTTCAGCGGGTACATATAATGTTCGCTGGACAAGTAACGGAGCAGCCGGCGTACTTTTTTACACGTTGCGTTTCAACGGACAGTCAATCACGCATAAGATGATCCAATTGGACGGCAATCATGGCGGAGGGATTGGCGATGCAGTACTTGTCGGTGGTTTTTCTTCATTGTCTTCATTTGGTAAAAAACATGCAGCAGATTTTATGGTTAGAACTTCAAAAATCGGTTACGAATCGGATTCTGTTGTTGTTCCGAATGCTAACAATCAAAATATCAATTTTTCTTTGTCGAGTGTCCATCACCGTGCATTCGTCTTCGATCTTCACAATGATATTGCGGAATTGATGGTCAACGGATATCAGATGGGCATTCGCAATACAAATAATCATAGCGACATTCCGCGATTCATCGATGGCGGGATCGATGCACAGATGATCGTGTTGTGGCCCGATCCGAATGAATTTGCCTCCACTTCCTATCAACGAACGATACAAATGTACGATACCTGCATTGCACAGTTCAACCGCAATACAACAACGATAACACAGGCAAAGACCATTTCCGAGATTCAGTCCGCCACCGTTGCAGGCAAGATTGCTGCCGTTCTTTGTGTTGAAGGTGGTACGGCGATCGAAAACAGTCTCGAAAAACTCACTGCGCTGTATCATCTCGGTGCACGCTATATGACAATCACATGGAACAACAGTTTTTCTTGGGCAACATCAGCTGCGGACGCGCAATCGACAACAAAAGGATTGTCGGATTTCGGAAAGCAAGTGATCAGAACGATGGATTCTCTCGGCATGATCATCGACGTTTCGCATACGGGAATAAAAACGATCGAAGATATTCTTTTAACAACAAAAAATCCGATCATCGCAAGTCATTCAGGAGTGAGGGCATTGCGAAATCACACGCGGAATTTAACGGATGATCAGATCAAAGCAATTGCAAACGGAGGCGGAGTGATAGGCGTGGTGTTCCACAGAACGTTCATCACATCAACATCGACCGCCACGATCGATACAGTTATCAAACATATCGACTATATCAAGAATCTCGTGGGAATAAATCACGTCGCCATCGGTTCGGATTACGACGGAGGAATTTTAACGCCTGTCGGATTGGAAAATGTATCAAAGATGCCGAATCTTACAATGGCATTGCTCAGGCGGGGATATTCCAACAGCGATGTGCGGAAGATCCTTGGTGAAAATTATCTGCGCGTATTTAAATCTGTTTGTCAATAAAAAAAGGGACTACGTAGTTTCGCGTATTGCACCTTGCTGCAACTATTTTTATAATTAACTCACGTTACGTAAAGAGGTAAAAGTGGTTCGACGCGGCGCAGAAATGGCGGTCATCTCCGAAGGAGTCCTTCGGACCTGAGCAAATCCTTCGTTGTTTGTTCCGAAGGATGACATAACTAACTTAGTCTGCGCCTTGCTCACCATGATCAATTTTTTTAGTTTTGCGTAACATCAATAATTAATCTGAAAAGATATTCACGGAAAATACTTAGTATGAATTATTCACTCAATATTGAATTCAAAGAGAAATACATTCACGTTACGGTCACCGGAGAAAACACACTGGTAAATGTTCTCTCCTATTTTGAAAAAATCTATGAAGCGTGTATTCAGCATCGATGCTCCAATGTATTGATCGAAGAACATTTGACCGGTCCGAGTCTTGATACATTCGATATCTTTATTGTCATCACAAAGAATTTCAATAAAGCAAAAACCCTTGGTATACGTCTTGCGTATGTCGATATGAATACAGAGCATAGCAAACGAGGATTGAAGTTCGCTGAAAATCTTGCTCATATCCGCGGTGTGAATGTGCGGTTGTTCTATTACAATACCGAAGAGGCTGTTACCTGGCTTTTAGGTAATGATGCAGAGCCGGTATAAATACCTTTTGTGAAAAAATGTTTGTCTGCACACAAAATTCTTTTGCATCTCCCGCTGTCATTCTTCAATAATAATTCTCCGTCAATTTTTCGGTGGCACAACAAGAAAGAAAAGCATATATAGTGTCTATCCATTAAGGAAATACTATGATGTTGTTCGATTATATTCTGTTAATTACGTTGTCCGCAATTTGGGGAGGTTCGTTCATCTTTATGCGTGTTCTTTCACCGGCGTTAGGACCCGTCGTAACAGCGGATATGCGCTTGTTGATTGCTGGAGTAGTGCTCACACTGTATCTCCGTATACGAAATCAACGGCTTGATCTTCTAAAAAATCTCAAACGGTATATCATTATCGGTCTGCTTAACTCCGGAATCCCCTTTTTATTGTTTTCGTTTGCAGCATTATATCTTCCTTCGTCAATTTCTGTTATCATCAATTCGTTAACGCCGTTGTTCGGCGTATTGTTCTCCATTCTCTGGTTAAATGAAAAAGTAACGCCGAAGAAAATATCGGGCATTGCGCTGGGCATTGTCGGCGTCATCATCATCCGTGGATCGGAAAATCTTGAACTGACATTGATGACAACCATCGCAATGGCGGCATGCGTGTTCGCAACAATGCTGTACGGCCTCGCCAGTACCTATGTAAAAGTGCATGCAAAAGATATTGCTCCGTCGGCCGTAGCAACCGGAAGTCAGCTTGTGGCGGGAATAGTATTTCTACCGCTGATATATTTCTTTCCGATCCGCACCGAATTAACAACTCAGATCGTTCTTACAACAATCTCCTTTTCCGTCTTATGCAGCGCCATCGCATACGTCATCTTTTATCGCTTGCTGAACAATCTCGGGACGACAAAAGCATTATCCGTTACGTTTCTCATTCCTGTTTTTGGATTCATCTGGGGATATATTTTTCTGAAGGAAGAGATCACGATGATCATGATCGTTGGATCACTCTTTGTTCTTTCTGGGATATATTTTGTAACAGGAAAAGAAAAATTGACATGATCGATATAATGTGATTCCTTTTATCAAGGAAATCAGGACAAAAACCTCTACATTACCATCCTGACCAGTATGAAAAACCTTATGACAGATCAAACAGCTGTGCCGGCAAAAGAAAAGCTTTTTACACGTTATCAAATATTCATTATCGCCGTCCTTTCATTCATCCAGTTCACCGTTATCCTAGATTTCATCATTATTGCACCGCTTGGTGCGATGTTGATGAACATCATGAATGTAACACCTGCACAATTTGGCACAGTCGTTTCCGCTTACGCATTCAGCGCCGGCGTATCGGGATTTCTGGCGGCTGGCTTCGCCGATAAATTCGATCGGAAAAAATTTCTACTCTTCTTTTATGCGGGATTCATCCTTGGCACGTTTTTCTGCGGCATCGCTACGAATTTCTTTTTTCTATTATTGGCACGTATCGTCACCGGAATTTTTGGCGGTGTAATCGCGTCGGTTTCACTCGCCATTGTCACGGACGAATTCGATCTAAATGTGAGAAGCCGCGTGATGGGATTTATTCAAATGTCGTTTGCCGTCGCCCAAGTAGCAGGCATTCCATTCGGTATTTATTTGGCAAATGTCTTCGGATGGCATGCGCCGTTCATGCTTATTGTCGGTATTGGAATTCCGGCGGGGATGATGATGATGCGGTTGATGAGACCGATCGATACGCATCTTTCTATTGTGCGCCCGGCGGATCACAATGCATTCAATCATCTACGGAAAACAATTTCGCAGCCGATTTACATCAAAGCCTTTGCAACAACTGCGCTCCTATCGCTCGGCGGATTTTTAATGATGCCGTTTTCCAGCGCATTTCTGGTGAATAATATTTTGATCCCGCAGGAAAATCTTCCGCTCGTTTTTATGTTTACGGGAATGGCAACGATCATCATTCTCCCGATTGTCGGAAGAATCAGTGATACGTTCGGAAAATTCAGAGTCTTCACCATCGGGACGATCGTGGCAAGTGGGATGATTATTTTTTACACCAATCTTTCGGTAACGCCTTTGTGGGAAGTAGTTCTTATTAATGTATTTCTCTTTGCTGGGATAATGTCGCGAATGATACCTGCAACAACGCTGATGACTGCTATACCGGAGCTAGCAGATCGCGGCGCATTCATGAGTATCAGCTCCTCTCTTCAACAAATTTCGGGCGGAATTGCATCGGTCTTTGCAGGAATGATCATTGTACAGACAAGCAGCGGTGCGCTGAAAAATTATGATGTGCTCGGGTATACGTGTGTTGCATTGATGTTTGTCGGCGTTGGAATGATGCACAACATCAATAAATATGTTGAGTTGAAAAAGGATCTCTCGCAGAGTGGAAACAAAGAAAAGAACAAATTATGAAAGCAGAAATCTGGTCGGACGTGATGTGTCCCTTCTGTTACATCGGTAAACGAAATTTTGAACTGGCGTTGAAAGAATTCCCGCAAAAGGAACAGGTTGAGATCGAATGGAAAAGCTTCCAACTCAATCCGGCCATGGTAACCGATCCGTCAAAGAACATCAATGAGTTCCTGGCAGAACATAAAGGGATCAGCGTTGCGCAGGCAAAACAGATGAACGATCGCGTGACTGAAATGGCACGCGAAGTCGGTCTGCTATATGATTTTGATAAGGCGATTGTCGCAAATTCATTTGATGCTCATCGACTTTCGCATTTTGCAAAGAAACATGGTGTTCAGAATGCTGTCGAAGAGTTATTGTTCAAAGCATATTTCACTGAAGGGAAAAATACTGCCGATCATGAAATATTGATCGCTATTGCAGTTGAAGCGGGATTGAACTCTGAAGAGGCCCGCACAATGCTTGCGAGCAACCAATTCGCTGATGATGTGAATAGCGATATTTATGAAGCACAGCAAGTCGGCGCGCGAGGCGTTCCGTTCTTTGTGTTCGACTATAAATATGCCGTTTCCGGCGCGCAGCCTTCCGAACTTTTTCTGCAGGTGTTGAACAGAGCATCTGAATAAGATAATCTTGTTACCCTCTTCCGTATGATACCGTCTCATATTTAAACAAAAATAGTTTTACTCTTCCGTAACTGTTTTACCAATTTCTTCGTATTATTTCTGATTACTTCCCCAGGATTCTTTATCACTTTTTGAAAGGTTTCTCGTGAGAGCTCTTTACAGTTTTTTTCTCATCGTTGCGTTCATTCTAAATATTCAGGCACAGGAAAAAATCAAAACCGGTGCCGAGATCTGTTCTGAAGGAAAACAGCAACACACGTTTCCGTTACGATTATCAAAAGTAGTTTCTCCCGGTTCACCAAAGCATACCTATGACGCTTTGCATTATTCACTTACACTAAATCTATACAAAAATTATTCTTCACCATTCCCGAAATCATTCAACGGTTCTGTTGCAATAACATTAAAGGCAGATTCTGTTCTTTCAAGCATTGCCTTGGATGCTGTCAATTCTTCCATTACTATAGATTCTGTAATTCTTGCAGGAGTATCATTTACCCATACTGCAAACATTCTTACTGTACAGTTGAACAAAACATATCAGATAAACGAGACGCTTACCGTACAAATCTATTATCGACATAATGAAGTTTCAGATGGTGCTTTTTTTGTCGGGACCGATGGCATGGTGTTTACAGATGCAGAACCGGAAGGAGCACGTCGGTGGTTTCCGTGCTGGGATAAACCATACGATAAGGCAACGATGGAGCTACATGCAACTGTTCCAAACAATGTAAAGCTTGGTTCGAACGGACTACTGAAAGACACTACCCGCTCTGGAGACTCTCTGACATTCCACTGGGTAAGCAAAGAACCGGTCTCTACGTATTTGTTTGTAATCTCATCCAAGGTGAATTATAATCTCGATATTGTGTACTGGAAAAAACTTTCCAATCCTTTGGACAGTATTCCGATTTTCTTTTATTGGAACACCGGCGAAAACGTAAGTGCGCTGAATAATATCAAGACGAAAATCATTCCGATGACAACCAAATTCTCACAACTATTCGGAGAACATCCTTTCCAGAAAAACGGATTTGCAACATTGAATCAGCAGTTCCTTTGGGGAGGTATGGAGAATCAGACCCTCACCAGTCTGACACCGGATGGGTATAGATCTGAATCATTGGTGGCACACGAATATGCCCATCAATGGTTTGGAGATATGATTACTTGTGCAACGTGGGCAGATATTTGGCTTAATGAAGGTTTCGCAACATATGGTGATGCGTTGTGGACCGAACACAATTTCGGACCTGTTGGATATCAACAACATATAAACTCCGTTGCGGCGGGATATCTTGGAGCGAATCCGGGTTGGGCGATCTATGTTCCCGAATGGGCGGTGAATGTCCCTTCCAACAATCAATTGTTCAACACTGCCATTACATACAATAAAGCGGCTTGTGTGCTGCATATGCTCCGATCAGTACTTGGCGATTCAGTCTTTTTTGATGCAGTGTATGCATACGGAACAGATCCTTCGGTGAAATACGGATCGGTCACAACTGATGATTTCATTCAGATAATGAACTCAAGGACGAAACAAGACCTTACTTGGTTCTTTGATCAGTGGCTGAAAGCGGCAAATCATCCGGAGTATACTGTAAAATATGTTTTGAACAGACCGACAAAAAATGTATTCGTTCGCATTCAGCAGACTCAGGCTTCCGCCACAACATGGAAGATGCCGGTATCACTCCGGTTTATTCTTCAGAGTGGAACCGACACAATTATCAACGTATGGAACACAACAAAGAACGATACGTTTACACTAGCATTCTCTTCCGCTCCGGTGTCGATGAGTTTCGATCCAAACAATAATATCATACTGAAAAAATTAACCCTTATAAAAGAATACTCCGGTCCACTTCTAAGTGCTGTTCCCGGTACACTCTATGCTGCATCAGGCAGTACGGACGGAGGAAAATTATATACGATCAACACCAGCAACGGAACTCCTACTCTGATCCGGAAAACCGGTATACTTCAGTTGAACGGACTGCGTATCCATCCAAAAACGAAAGAACTGATCGGATACAATAATGCTATTTCAACCGGCGGCGCATTCTACCGGATGAGCAGCGACGGTGCAGATCTTCAACAAATATCATCCACTTCTATTGCAAATTTGAAGGGACTTGCCTTCTACAATGATTCAATGGCATATACCGGTGCATTCAACGGAACGATCTATTCCGTGAACGTTTATACAGGCGCACTTGTACTGATCGGAACGAACGGATCATCTCAGCGCCCCGGCGGACTTGCTCTCAATCCTGTGAATGGAACATTGTGGATGTCTCTTCGCAATACCTCGGGAGCAGTGGACAATATTTATAAAATAAACCGTGCAACCGGACTTTCCACTTTGGTGGGAAGCGCAGGAATCGGATCAGCTATTACCGATATTGTGTTCGATAAATTGGGAACTCTCTATGGTCTCGCTGGTATGGGAACTGCAGCCAATACACTCATTAAAATTGATACGTCAACAGGAAAAGCTGCAGTTGTTGGAAGTCTCGGCAAAGCCGATATCCAAGCGCTTGCAATCGATCCCGACGCACCGGCTGTTGTGGTTCAACAGATTTCAAACGTAATTCCGGATAATGTATTGTTGGAACAAAACTATCCGAATCCGTTCAATCCAACAACCACGATTCGATATGCGCTTCCGTTTGAAACCAATGTTCGCCTTACTATCTATAATACTCTCGGACAGTCAGTATGCGAAATTGTAAACGAGACACAAACTGCAGGATGGAAAGAGGTGCAATGGAATGCAGCCGGTTTGACCAGTGGCGTTTATTTTATTAAACTGAACGCCGGAAATACGGTTGAGTTGAAAAAAACGTTGCTATTGAAATAATAATGTGGAGGAATGGTGATGGATGAAAATTCATCACCATTGCCAAACATCATCTATGTATTATTTCCGAAACACTGCCGAACGAATTTTCTATCGCACTACAAATTTCAAAAAAAATGAGAGCAATCGCACTGCTTCGCGGCATCAACGTCGGCGGACATAAGATCATCCCAATGGCAACACTAAAAGCGATCTTTGAATCTGGCGGATATAAGAATGTTGTAACATTCATCCAGAGTGGAAACGTCTTGTTCGACACAACAACAACGGACATGGATAAGCTTAAAAAGAAGATCGAAAAAATGCTTGTTGCCGCGCTTGAATATGAAGTATTAGTAATTGTTCGTTCTGCTGATGAAATGAAGAAGGTTGTGACAAAAAATCCGTTTGTTGATGAACATGAAGAGAAAAAGACAAAATATTATGTGATGTTCCTCGAAAAGAAACCGAATCGCACTGAACAACAATCCGTTCTTGCAACACAGGTAAAAGGAATGGACTTTCGGTTTGGAACGTGTGAACTCTATTGTCTTCTTGACGCAAAGTTTAGCGGCAACGATTCACCCTTTTCAAATGTAAAACTGGAAAAACTCCTTCACCAAAAAGGAACGACGCGAAACTGGGCAACGACAACAAAAATTGCATTATTATCTACCGTTTGATTTGACTCTTTCCCCTATCGCTTTTCTCTTCGAAAACATAATTCAAAAAACGTATTGACCTTAGGGCATTTTTCTGTTACACTCTTGTGGGGACAGATTTATTTCGAAGTTTTCAAAGGAGATCAATATGGCTCGACTGCTTATTTTGGGCGCCGGCATTGCCGGGCAAACTGCGGCTCTTCATGCAAAGAATCGACTCGGTCATCATCACGAAGTTGTCGTTGTTTCACCAAATAGTAAATGGAATTGGATTCCGTCGAACATCTGGGTCGGTACGGGGTACATGAAAGCGGAAGATGTCACCTTTCCACTCGCACCGGTGTACAAAAAAACCGGAATTACTTTTTACCAGGCAAAAGCACTTAGCATTCATCCCGAAGGAAATCAATCATCTGCTCTTCCCTATGTAACTGTTGAACATACATCGCCAGAACGCACCGGTGAAAACGAACAACTTACTTATGACTATTTGATGAACGCAACGGGACCAAAATTAAATTTTGGGGCAACACCTGGGCTTGGTCCTGATAAAAATAGTTTATCGGTTTGCACTTCTTCACACGCAGAACACACTGCGCACGCATTGAAAGAATCGATTGAACGAATGAAAAAAGGAGAACAACAAACGCTGCTTATTGGAACGGGACATGGAAATTGCACCTGCCAAGGAGCAGCATTTGAGTATTTGTTCAATGTTGAATTTGAATTACGCAGACAAGGCGTTAGAGATAAAGCAAAGATCGTTTGGATATCCAACGAACAAGAGCTTGGAGATTTTGGAATAGGCGGAATGTTCATACCGCGTGGCGGCTATGTTACTCATAGCAGAGTTTTTACCGAATCATTATTCACAGAGCGGGGAATTGAATGGATCACGCAGGCGCATGTCAACGCTGTGGAAAAAGGTGAATCGCAGTATGAAAATTTAGAAGGTGAACAACGATCCGTCAAACATGATTTTGCGATGCTGCTTCCGCCCTTCAGCGGAGTTGGAATGAAAGCATTCAATAAGAATAACGACGATATAACACCTCTCCTTTTTGCGCCGAGTGGATTTATGATGGTTGATGCTCACTATGAAAAGAAACCCTTTGAACAATGGAAACCATCGGATTGGCCGGAAACTTATCAAAATCCAACGTACAAGAATATTTTTGCGGTTGGGATTGCTTTTGCTCCTCCGCACGCCATCTCCAAACCATTAACAAGCACGAAAGGAACACCGATTTTTCCTACTCCTCCAAGAACGGGAATGCCCTCCGGTATTATGGCTCGTCAAGTTGCATTCAATATTACCGATATGATGAATGGTAAATCAGAAAAGCCTGTGCGGAAAGCATCAATGGCGCGAATGGGAGCGGCTTGCATCGCATCGGCAGGAGCGAATTTTTTCAGCGGCACAGCAGTTTCAATGACCATGTATCCGATCATACCGGATTTTGAAACATATCCTGATACAGGTCGATCGCTGCGCTACACATCCGGAGAAATCGGATTGGCGGGCCATTGGATAAAACATTTTTTACACTATGCGTTTATGTACAAAGCTAAAGCAAATCCATTCTGGAGAATTGTTCCGGAATAATCAGAGGAGAAACCATGAGTGTTCGAAAACCGTTTGAACAAAGTTATTATCCGCCTGTGCCGACATCGACAACTAAATTTTTCCGAACGAATTTGGTATGGCAGTTATTTCGATTTATTGTTTTAAATATTAAAATGCTAAGAATGGTGCGCAAGCATTAGTGATTTGATTCAACTCGTAATATGGGATACTTGTTGCCGTCTTTCATCAAATATCCAAATCGATCATATTGCAAAAGATTGATCATGCATTGAGGCTCAAACGCCTGAATCAACAGTTGCGCTTGTCTCTGTTGTATAGGAATGAACAGATAATCTGCCGCTTTTATTTTAACCTTTTTCAACTGTGCAGATTTTACCGGTATCACAAACTCTTCGATCACCAGCGTTGAATCATATTCCACCTCATACTGTTTCACAACGTCGTCCTTCGACCCTTTGTACTGAACAACGTTGAATTTATGTTTTACAAGAAAATCTTTTAACAGGTCATCGTTTTTCCGAACGAGATAACCTTTGGGTCGGTTCACCGTTAACAGCGGAACCACTTTCGTATGATAGTTTGCGGTGATGATCGTCGTATCACGCAGTCCGTCATACGACGAGAATTTTAAGACCTTTTCTCCATCACTCACATGATCCATTTGAATAGCGGTTACCGTACGGCCTGCACGTGTTGCTTTTGCTTTCTTTACCATTGTTCGAATCGTATCGGCATTGTTATTCATAAACGTAATAAATCCGGTCAATGCGATGCATTGTCCTTCAGAGCGTCTGCGAATATTATCGATCGAATCCAGACCATTCATCCCTTCCTGGATAAATGAGAATGAACCGAGAATCCCAAAACTCTGGCGTCCGTCGTTAATATCTACGGTGCTGTTTCGCATCCTTTCTTTGTTCGGCGGACCCATCGGAGTGTATTCGCCAAACCGCACCTTTTTTTCCTGCATATATGAATAGAGGAACGGGAGAAAAGCATCTCTTTGATATGATCGAAGTGCCTCATCGGTGTTCGGATTGGTCATAAGTCCAATGGTCACTTCAAAGTTTTTTCGATATCCATATTCCTTCCACTCTTTCCCGTATGGACTGTATTCATGCACATCCAATGTCACTTCGGGATCGATCTTTACGAACAATTCATGAAGTCCGATCACTTCAGGTTCCGTCATGATCATGTGGTTCCGGTTCAGATCCATTCCATGCCCATTACGCCGAGCATTGATGTCGTTTCCGTCCGGATTCATTTGCGGCACAAGATGAAGTTCTACTTTTTGTAGTATATCATCAAGTGCTCCGTTCGCAATATCCCG
>JFJP01012587.1_pt1 | contig 14767 bp, 15 predicted proteins | sample 431651 | NCBI WGS metagenome assembly JFJP01 (sample SAMN02602958, study PRJNA72255) | Microbial mat metagenome, whole genome shotgun sequencing project. | biome: fresh water; feature: sink hole; material: water; isolation source: purple microbial (photo- and chemosynthetic) mats found in...
TCATTTCCGTGAATAACGTCTGGAAGCCAGTTGATGTAGCGTGATAATTCCAACGCGGCAAGGGAAAAGAAAACGTATTTTTCAGCGTCCAATCCGGCATTCGATGAATACACCGACCCATTGGCGCGGATCGGATCGCCGCCGATAAAATAAACCGGCATACCATTCAATGAGGTTTCAAACGCCTCAACTTGAATCTCATCGTTGCCGTGCGCGAGCGAAAACATCCCCACTGGTTTTAAGTTATCCGCTTTTACTGCGGGGTGGTACGGCAAAACAAGCCGCACATCCAGTTTAATGTCGTCATTAGAAAGGGCGCGTAAGGCGCGCGGTAAAGAACCAGCGACGTCACCCAGCCCGCCTACTTTTATAAAAGGCTCGGCTTCTGCGGCAAGAAAAAGTACGTTGATTGTTTGAGACATGGGGACTATTTTACTCGAAAAAAACTCCGAGGTCTTAAAGACCTCGGAGTTTTGGTGGGAGCCTGAAGGGTTTCGAACCCTCAACATCTACAGCCACAGTGTAGCGCTCTGCCGTTGAGCTACAGGCTCCATGTTTGAAGCGAGTGGCATTATATCATTAGGATATGACACCTGCAAGGATTTTTTGAATCGATTCTGCGACCGCTTCGCGCTTCACTGTGACCTGTTCGCCGTTCATCAGATTTTTGATCGCCACCTGATCATTCGCCGCTTCATCGGGACCCACTGTGAGAACGATGCGCGCTTTCATCTTATCGGCAAATTTGAATTGTTTTTGCAATTTAACAGGCTCAGGATAGCACAACACATTTATGCCAGCGCGGCGCAACTCGGCGGCAAGTGAATAGGACTCGCGTAACAAACTCTCGTTGAAAATCGTCACGAGGACAGGCGCAGGGCTTGGGATGAATTCAGGAAGTAATCCCTTTTCTTGCAGGACAATTCCCATCACCACGTCACCCATTGCAAAGCCAACACCTGAGAGCGGCTGTCCGCCAACATCAGCGAGCAGGTTGTCATAACGCCCACCGCCCAAGATGGCTCGTTTGACAGAACCGCTGGTATCAAAGGCTTCAAAGACTGTGCCAGTGTAATACAAAAGTCCGCGCATGATGTTTGGATCAAATTTGACATACTCTTTCACGCCCAGGGCTTCGAGGGCGGCAAACAAGCGCACAAGTTCGTCGCTCTTTTTCCACAGATCAAAGTTGCCTAGAATGTCTTTCAAGCCATCAAGTTGAGTTTGTGAGATGCCGCCTTCGAGCACGTAGGCATCCCACTTGGCTGATTCCATTTTGGAGCGGCGATCTACCATGTTTGAGACATCCAATCGTTTGTCTTGCGGGATGCCCAATGCGTCAAATTCAGAATCCATCAGCCGCCGATTATTCACATAAACAGTAGCCAACTCAGGAGTGAGTCCGACCGAGCGCAGGAAGGTTGCCGCGACTGCGATCAATTCCGCATCTGCTTCTGGCGAACTGACTCCAAGCATGTCAATATTCCACTGAAAGAATTCGCGGCTGCGTCCCTTTTGCGGCTGTTCGTAACGCCAGAACGGGCCAAACGACCACCAGCGCACAGGAAAAGTCAACTCGCCTTGTTTCGCTGCAATCATGCGCGCCAGACTTGGGGTAAGTTCAGGGCGCAGGGTGACAAAATCTCCACTGCGGTCAGTAAAGGTGAAGGATTGTTTTTTTACAAGTTCTTCACCAGACTTTGCCGCGTAAAGATCGATTGATTCAATGAACGGCGCATCCCATTCCTGATAGCCGAAAGAACGCGCGGCCGCGCCAACTTTTTCGTAAATGAAATTACGCAAAGCCATTTCTTCGGGATAAAATTCTCGTGTGCCTTTTACAGATTGTATTTTGCTCGCCATAGTGACTCCAGTGCGCGAATTTTATCATGGCTTTTGAAAACGCCCGCAAAATTCAGCGAGTGAATTTTGATTTGATTTTGGTATAATCTTCCAATACTTTCAAGGAGAGACAAATGAAAATTGATTATCAGGAACCCAGCAAAGACCTGCTCATGCGGATTGACATTCACGAAAAATATGGTTCAGCCAATATTGATGTTTGGACAAACGAATTGCTGAAACCGCAGGCTGGCATGAAAATTCTCGATGTCGGCTGTGGCGCGGGCAAGTTATCCTTTCTGTTTAATGAATACACAAAAGGCGAGGCAAAGATCACGGGCGGCGATTTCTCGGAGGAATTGCTCGACAAGGCGCGCGAGAAAAACAAAAAAGTTGGCGCGGATATTGATTTCCAATTTTTGGATTTCAACCAGCCGTTCAATTTTGCGGACAATACATTTGACCTGTGTACCAGCGCCTTTGCCATTTATTACGCCTCAGACCTCGACTTTACATTTGGTGAGGCTCATCGGGTGCTTCGCGGTCCCGATGCAGTTTCGGGGAATTCTGGCGGACGGCTTTTTGTCTCCGGTCCATTGCCTGAGAACAAACAGATGTTTTACGACATTATCAAAGAAGCCACCAACGCAACCATTCCGCCCATGCCCGGTTCTTCACGCTTCAAGGGCGATATCTTCAACACCATCAGCAAAATTTTCGCCAAAACTGAATTACACAAATTTGAGAATCACCTGACCTTCCCCGAAGTTGCGCCATTCATGGATTATGTCCGCGCTTCGCTTGGCGAAGACCGCAAACTGTGGACTTCCATGTTCAATGGCGCTGACGAATATGAAGTTCTGATCGGCAAGATCGAAGCCGTGGCAAAGAAGTGGTTTGACCGTGACGGCAAATTGGTGATGACCAAAGTTGTCGGCGGTATTTTGGCGACAAAATAGAGCCGTAGTTGGTGATTGGTAAATAGTAATTACCAATCACCAACTACCATTTACCAATCATGAACTTCTTCGGCAAAAAAGTCCTTTTCCTCGGCGCGCACCCTGATGATATTGAAATTGGGTGCGGCGCTTTGATTCACCACATTGTTCAACAAACAGAAATATTATGCGTCACGCTCTCGGATAATCAAAAAAACCCTGATCTGAAAAATGTAAAAGGCGAGCATCTCAAATCCATGAAGGCGCTGGGAGTACCTGAGGAAAAAGTCGTCTTCGGACCCTTTATCACTCGCGTTTTTCCCGATGCACGGCAGGAAATTTTGGAATACTTCCTAAAACTCCGCCGAGATTTCCAGCCGGACTTGATCTTCGTTCATTCAAAACAGGATGTTCACCAGGATCATCTAACCATGACCGATGAAGCCCTGCGAGCCTTTCGCGGTATCACCGTTTTAGGTTTTGATGTCGTGCGTTCTTCGTATGGATTCTTTCCGCACTTCTTAGTGGAAGTTAGCGAAGAGGACGTTAAGAAAAAAGTGGAGGCGCTCTCAGAATATGAAACGTATCGCGATAGGTATTATTTCAACAGCGAACTGACCCGCTCCATTATGGTGCGGCATGGCGCGCTGGCAGAAGTCCCTTTTGCGGAAGGCTTCGACATTTTGAGAATTGTTGGGAAGTTTGAGAGGTGAGAATAAAAAAATCGGAGACCAAGGTCTCCGATTTTTTTATTCTTTGGGTATGCCTACAAAAATTGTTCCATCTTTTATTTGAACAGGGTATGCGGGAATATCAATTACTGCGGGCATAGACATGGCTTTACCCGTCTGCACATCAAATTCCGCGCCGTGACGCGGACAAACGATATTATGACCTTCAATCACCCCGTCACCCAACGGGCCGTCGTCGTGGGAGCAGATATCGCCAATTGCAAAGAATTGCCCTGCGATATTAAAGATGACAATGGGGTTATCGCCAACTTCAACAAATAACCGCTCACCATTTGGAAGCTCTGAGGCGGGGGCGATTTCAACAAATTCGATTTTCGATTCACCAAGAGTTGCATAATTAAACATGGGGTTTTATTCCACCAACTCGTCGCCCGCCTCATGCAACCCATAAGCACCTGCCTTCAAGACTTTCAGCGAAAGCAACGCGCATTTCAAGCGGACGGGACCAAGTTCAATGCCCAACAATTCAAGGACTGATTCTTTGTTGAGTTTTTTTACATCTTCAAGTGATTTGCCAATAATGGATTCAATCAATAAATCAGCCGAGGCTTGTGAGATGGCGCACCCGTGACCATCAAAGCGGGCATCGGTCACCACGCCATCAGCGCCTATACGCAAATCAATTTGGATATGGTCACCGCATAAGGGATTATTATCCGCGAACGAGATATCATGCGGATCAAGTTTTCCGCGATACGATGGGTTTTTATAATGCTCAATAATTACTTCACGATAGAGGTCGTCCATAATAATTAGCCTGCCAGTTCTCTAGTTTTCTGGTTGACTAGCAAAACCAGTCAACAAAAAAACCAGTAAACTAACTAAACATCTCCTTAACTTTATATATCCCATTCACCAGTAAATCCACCTCATCTTTTGTGTTGTACAAATAGAAAGAAGCGCGGCTGGTGGCGGGAATTCCAAATTTCTCGTGCAAAGGCTGGGCGCAATGATGGCCTGCGCGCACGGCAATTCCGCTCTGATCCAAAATTTGCGCCACATCATGCGGGTGAATACCTTCAAGCGTGAAGGATGCAACGCCGCCTTTTTTATCGGCAGAGGGTCCAAATACTTTCACGCCAGGGATTTCTTCCAAACGTTCCAACGCGTATTCGGTGATCTCGTGTTCATGCGCGGCAATATTATCCATGCCAAGGTTGGTCAGGTAATCTACGGCTGCGCCGAAGCCGATTGCTTCTGCAATTGCGGGAGTGCCTGCCTCAAACTTATGCGGCAATGTGTTGGCGCGGAATGAGCGCAACTTGACTTCTTTTATCATATCGCCGCCGCCTAAAAACGGCGGCATGGATTCAAGTAACGCAGCCTTGCCATACAACACGCCAATGCCGGTTGGTCCGCACATTTTATGCGCCGAAAAAGCGAAGAAATCCGCATCAAGGGCTTGCACATCCACTTGCAAATGCGGGGCAGATTGCGCGCCATCCACCAGCGCAAGCGCGCCCGCTTCATGCGCCAAGCGGATAATCTCTGCGGCGGGGTTGATCGTGCCGAGGACATTGGACATGTGTGTGAACGAGACCAACTTCGGGCGGCGATCAAGAAGCGTTTTGTAGATCTCCAGATCAAGCAAACCTTCTTCCGTCACCGGAATGAAATCCAATTCAATTCCGCGCTCGGCTTGAAGCATGTGCCAGGGAACAAGGTTGCTATGATGTTCCATCTCAGTCAGGATGACAAGATCGCCCTGCTTCAAATTTGCGCGCGCCCAACTGTACGCCACCAGATTGATGGACTCAGTTGTGTTGCGTGTGTAAATCACCTGCCGCGCCGAAGCGGCATTGATAAATTTTGCGATCCGCTCGCGCGCGCCTTCATACATCGCAGTTGATTCTTCAGCAAGCGTATGCACGCCGCGATGAATATTCGCGTTGAATTTGCGATAAAAATCATCCATCGCTTGAATTACCGCCAAAGGCTTTTGTGAAGTGGCAGTCGAATCCAAATAGGTTAGCCATACGCCTGCGCGCAATTCACGATCAAGGATGGGGAAGTCTTTTCGAATTTCAGTTAAGTTAAGTGTCATGAGGGTATGAATCAGTAAACATGCAGTCGCGTGTTTACTGATCTGTTAATAATCTGGAATAAAATCTTTTTTATCTTTCGCTACTTTTTTACCAGCCACAGCGCGAATATGTTCCGAGTTTACCGGATACCAAAGAATTCGATCTGGCACCATCCACCCATCGGTTAAATAAACATTGGAGCGAAATTGCACCGCCACCATTTTATGATCCACCTGCACCACAATGCCCTTCACCCAGCCGCGAATCCGCTCGCGACTCTTTTCATGGTCACAAAACACCTCAACAGTGTCGCCGACCTCAAACGCATGTTCAAGACCAGGCGCCTTCATATAAGTGAATTGATTGGCACGCTGTGAACGTTTGATGGGACGTCGCGCCACCAAGGGGTTAATCACTCGCTTCACCACAGGCGTTGCAGGCTTTACTGCAAGTTTTGACGACGACTTTGCTGAATTTGACGTTTCAATAACAGATGTATCTTTGGGTTCTGGCTTTGTCATTAATTTCCTTGTAGGTGCAGCATTTATATTTGACTTCGAAGTTATTTTTTCCACAACGTTAGGTTTGACCGCCGCCTTTTCTTTCACATTCGATTTCTCAGTCATGACTCACATCCTGTTCTGGATTATAGAGACGCCCTCGCCTCTTTACTTAACTGATAGTTGGTACTGCCCATCAACTTAATCCCATCTGATGGTTTTTACATTTTATCCTGCGAGTAACTTATCCTGAATTGCCTGCTGGAATCTCTCGCGCACACCTTCAAATGGAATGCGCTGCATGATCGGGTCGAAGAAACCTTCCACAACCAAACGCTCCGCATCCGCCTGCGGAATGCCGCGTGACTTAAGATAAAACAATGGTTCCTTCTCAAGTTTGCCAACAGTTGCGCCATGCGTACAGCGAACATCGTCTGCAAGAATTTCCAAGCCGGGGATCGAATCTGCGCGCGATTCCTCGTCGAGGATCAGGTTGCGATTGGCTTGATAGCCATCTGTTTTTTGCGCGCCAGGCGCCACGTAGATCATGCCCTGCCACACAGAGCGACTCTTGCCTTTCAACGCGCCCTTGAATAATAGATCGCTGGTGGTGTGTGGAGCGAGGTGGTTCTGCTGTGTGTCGTGATCGAGATGCTGCGTTCCGTCGGTGAAATAAAAACCAGACATGCGTCCCTGTGCGCCTTCGCCTGCAAGATCAAGGTCTGAAAAGTTTTTTGTCAGACGCGAACCGACTGCGCCAAAAATCCAGTCCAAATTTCCGCCGCGATCAACATGAGCGCGCTCGTGAGAGAAGTTCCAGACATGGCGACCCCATGATTGTAACTCTACAAAGCGTAAATTGGCGTCTTTGCCGACATGAATTTCCACAATGCCAGCGTGCATGGCGTGACCAGACTCGTCGGGCGAAGCAGCCTCGTGGACATACGTGACCGAGGCGCCGTCATCCACATAGACGACCAGGTGCGAAAAGTGAGCCAAATCCACGCCAGGTCCCCAAAGGACGGAGTGAAGCGGGGTTTCCACTTTTACATTTTTTGGAACGTAAAGCAAAATTCCATTTTGCGCCAACGCTGAAGCCAATGCGGCAAACTTGCCGTCTTCGGGTTTGACAACTGTGCCGATCAGCCTGTTGAGCAGTTCAGGGTGCTCGCGCTCGGCGGTGAGAATATCCGTGAAGATAATGCCTTTCGAGACCAGATCAGGATCGAGTTCCACGCGTGAGCCGCCTGGCAGGAGTGTGATCTGTCCGCCGTGCTGTTCACCGGTCAACGGCTTGAGCAGGTTTTCTGGCACAACAGGTAAATCTTCAAACGCGCCTGCTTTGGGGATTTTGAAATCAGACGCAGGCAATAACCTTAAGTCGGTACGCCGCCAAGCCTCGTCAGTGGTGATGGGCATGGAAAATTTTGTGAACGCATCCCACGCTTTTGCGCGGACATCTTTCAGCCCGCCAACGGGGATGGAATCAGCCGTGAAGGAAAATTCCTTTGCGGCCGAATCACGTCGAGTTCGAGTAACAGATACTTTGGGTTTCTCTTGCATGTAAACTCCGAGAGTCAAAGGTTGAAAGTCGAAGGTTGAAGGTCTTTGACTTTTGACCTTCGACCTTTGACGTTTCTAACCGATCGAGCCTTCCATTTGTAGTTGAATTAATCTATTCATTTCCACAGCGTATTCCATGGGCAGTTCTTTGACGAGCGGCTCAATAAAGCCAGCCACAACCATGCCAGTGGACTCCTCTTCGCTCAAGCCGCGAGACATGAGATAAAAGAGCTGTTCTTCACCAACTTTGGAGACCGAAGCCTCGTGACCGATGGTGACATCGTCTTCGTCAATTTCGATGGTTGGGTACGTATCTGAACGGGATTTGGGGTCAAGCAAAAGCGCATCACAAACCACATTCGATTTGACGCCTTTTGATCCTTTGTAGACTTTGACCAAACCACGATAAGAAGCGCGTCCGCCGCCCTTGCTAATAGACTTAGATACAATTTTGCTGGTCGTGTTCGGGGCAAAATGCACCATCTTGGAACCCGCATCTTGAGTTTGTCCAGGTCCTGCAAAAGCCATCGAAAGCATTTCGCCATGCGCGCCTGGCTCCATCAAATAACAGGATGGATATTTCATGGTGAGTTTTGAACCGAGGTTCGCATCCACCCATTCGTGAGAGGCATCCGCAAAAACCATTGCGCGTTGCGTTACGAGGTTGAAAACATTGGTTGACCAGTTTTGAATGGTCGAATAACGCGAGCGCGCGCCCTTCTTGACGACGATCTCGATCACGCCAGAGTGAAAGGAGTTGGTGGTGTATTGAGGGCCTTCGTCTACAATGATGAGTGTGCGTTCAAACTGACCAACGTTGGCAGTGTTCAAGCGGAAATATGCCTGCAAGGGCAAATCCACTTTCACGCCTTTTGGAATATAAACAAACGATCCGCCTGACCAAACCGCGCTGTTCAACGCGGCAAATTTATTATCTTCAATTGGTACAACCGTACCAAAGTATTCCTTGAATAAATCAGGGTATTGCTTAAGTCCATCTTCGATGGAAAGGAAAATGACGCCCTGCTTTTCAAGGTGTTCGAGAATTGAGTGATACACCATCTCGGACTCATACTGAGCGCCCACACCCGCCAAAAATTTCTGTTCGGCTTCGGGGATGCCCAATTTGTTGAACGTATTTTTGATGTCATCAGGAACATTATCCCAATTCTTTTCGCTTTTCTCAGTCGGTTTGACGTAGTAAAAAATATTATCAAGATCAAGGTTTGAAACGTCAGGTCCCCAGTTGGGCATGGGGCGCGCAAGGTAATGCTCCAGAGCCTTCAAGCGGAAATCGAGCATCCACTGCGGCTCGCCTTTCATGCGAGAAATATTTTCCACAACTTCACGACTCAAACCTCTTTCAGATTTGAATACATAATTATCGTCACGATCATGAAATCCATATTTGTAATCACCAATTTCGTCGAGGATTTTGGTGTCTTCATTAAGTTTTGTATCTTCAGCCATTGGTTTCACCATTTTTTATCTGATGAAGGTCCGCTTAAAACGAACCTTCACTTGCTACCGTTTAATAAAGAGAATCTACGCCTCAGCCGTTTCCTCGTACTTCTCACGCACCCAGTCATACCCCTGCTCTTCGAGATGCAAGGCAAGATCGGGCCCGCCAGATTCGACGATGCGCCCATCCAGCATGATGTGGACAAAATTCGGTTTGATGTAATTCAACAGGCGTTGATAATGCGTAATGACCAGCACCCCAAGCTCGGGACCGGAAAGTGTGTTGACACCTTCCGAAACAATGCGAAGCGCGTCAATATCCAATCCTGAATCAGTTTCATCCAGAATGGCAATCTCGGGTTTGAGGGCTGCCATCTGCAAAATTTCGGCGCGTTTCTTTTCTCCGCCCGAAAAACCATCGTTGAGGTAACGACCCGCAAACGCGTGATCCATTTTGAGCATGTCCATTTTTTCCTTGAGCATCTTGCGAAAATCAAGAATGGATATCCCTTTATCTTCTGGGTTGACGGCACGGCGGCGGGCATTCAACGCGGTACGCAGGAAATTTGCCACAGTTACGCCAGGAATGGCAACCGGATATTGAAAAGCCAAAAAGATGCCAGCGCGTGAGCGTTCATCTGGCTCAAGTTCCAACATATTTTGACCTTTGAAGATTATTTCGCCGTCGGTTACGGTGTAATTGGGGTGACCCATCAATGTATAAGCAAGCGTAGACTTGCCCGTGCCGTTGGGACCCATAATGGCATGAACTTCGCCTTGATTTATGGTCAGCGAAAGACCCTTGAGAATTTCCTTGTCTTCAATACTTACGTGCAGGTTCTTTATTTCGAGTTGCGACATACCTTAAGCTCCTAGAATTCACCGCCTATGCGGTACTGTGTAAGCCACTTCTGGCGTTTTTATCAATTAAGGTGACATTATAGCAGGGTCAAATAAATATGTCAATATTTATGATAATATTCTAGTATATTGACAAACTCTGACGAGTTGGTTATACTCACCTTATGAAATCAACGCGCGATAAGATATTACAAACTTTATTACAGAAGCCACGCTCAACCATTATCATGCTGGCTGAGGCGGTCGGTATTAATCCCATTTCCGTGCGTCATCACTTAACCAACCTGCAAATGGAGGGTCTGGTGGAGGGTCAGGAAGAGCGGCATGGTGTGGGGCGCCCGCGCTTGGTTTATGTTCTAACCGACGAAGGTATGGAACGCTTCCCTACCCGCTACATGCAGCTTACCACGCGGCTGTTATCGCAGATGAAAGATACGATGCCGGGGCCTGTGGTTGCGAATTTATTTAATCAAATTGCTGAAGATCTTGTCAGTCAATATTCAAGCGATGTGCAAAACCTAAGTATGGAAGAACGTCTTGACTTCGTCAAGGAGATATTGGCGCACGAAGGTTTTAATGTTCAATGGGAAAAGAAAGACGGGCAGTATGAGATCCATGAAATTTCCTGCCCTTATTATCAAATTGGCATTGCCCATCCCGAAGTTTGCACAGTTGACCAAACTTTGATATCCAAAATGCTGGCTTTACCCATCAACAAAGTGCAGTGCATTTTAAGCGGCGCCGCGCATTGCACGTATGTTATCCAACCAATTGAAATAAAAACAAATTTATTAAAGGAGCCAAAATGAGTGACTCTGAAGTCAAGGAAATCCAGTGGACTATTCACCAAACACACCCTGAACGCGTACAGGAAGTTCGCGCAAGACTTTCGGAAGTAATTGATCCTGAAATTGGAATGAACATCATCCAGTTGGGATTGATCCGCAATGTTGAAATTGACGAAAGCGGCATTGGTCATGTGAAAATGATCCTGACCACGCCTTTCTGTCCGTACGGTCCGGCAATGATTGAAATGACCAAGGCAAAAGCCGTGGAAGGATTAAACATGCCCGTCAACATTGAGATGGGTATGGATATGTGGGACTTCTCAATGATGGAAGACCCGTCTGCGTTGGATTGGGGAATGTACGCGTAAGAAAATCAGGTAGTTACAGCTAAAATAAAAAACGCCACCCAATTTAGGGTGGCGTTTTTTATTTTTCATCCTTCATAATTCATCCATCCCCCTCGCTCCCGCCATTTTTCCAATGCATCGCATGAGGCTGTTCGCCTTCTTCAAACCCTGAAATAATAACCAATGCAGTGGTCACGGTATTGCCTGTGTTTTTCCACTTGTGCTTTAACTTGGACGCAAACAGCAAACTGTCGCCTGCTTCCAAGTGAAAAAACTGCCTGTCAACCTGGTATTCCAATTTTCCACGCAGACAAAAAACAAACTCATGCCCCGAGTGAACAATGGTACTCGGTCCGCTTGCAGCGCCTGATTCCAACGTAAGCATAAAAGGTTCAACACGCCCAGAGAACTGCGCCCCGCCCAGCCCTTCAAAAACACCGCGCGTAAAAGACATATGCATACGTTCATCTGACTTCAAAAAAACAACCTGCTTTTTTTCGTTCTCCACGCTAAAGAAGGCTGTAATCGAAACTCCAAGCGCGTCAGCCAATTTATAAAGCGTACTGACAGAAGGGGACGTTTTGCCGCGTTCAATCATGCTTAACGCATTGGCAGAAAGCCCGCTCTTTGTAGCGAGTGTCCGCATTGAAATACCGCGCGATTCACGCAGTTCACGTAAACTTGCCGCTACATTTACAGAAGCCGCTTCACGCATAAAAGATTCCATAACACTCTCCTGATTGAAAGTCTAAAGAAATTACAAGTGACAAATTAGATATTATTTGGAAGAATAACACAAAGTCAATTATAACGGTGATTTCAAATAAGGTTAAACAAAACATCCCGCAGATATTTTACTGCGAGATGTTTCTTCCTACCTAACTCGGACAAGCCGAAAAAGATTTAGAGACTGCTTAATAACTTCACCACGAAGTCACCAAGACACAAAGCCACAAAGTTTTTCCCTTCGAGACTTTGAAATTTCGTGCCTTTACGGTCAAAAAGCGGGCTTATTAAACAATCTCTCACCCACTTGAATCACTTTTATCTGCGTTCATCTGCGATCTCTGTGGTGAAGATTATTTTTACTTTTTGTGTAAGAATTTAACTTCTAAGTTCTTACACAGATTGTGTCTAATTTTGTGTTTGCAACAACTTCGCCAGTGATTTCTTTGCCAGCAAATCAGCGCTGACCATGCCAAGCACGGCGCCATTTTCCACAACGGGCATGGCGGATATTTTATGGAGTTCGAGCAGGTGAACCATTTCAAGAATGCCCGCTTCGGGCGGACAGGTGACGATCTGCTTTGTCATCACTTCGGCATTCGGCGTGGAATCAGGGACGCCTTGCGCGGTGGCGCGGGTAATGTCCCATTCGGTGAGCACGCCAGCAATCTCATTTGCCGATGAAACTACCGCGAGAATCGGACTACCCGCTTCGACGAGTTTGGCGGCGGCTTCCTGCAACGAACAGGTGACTTCGATGGTCGGCAGGGATTCCATCAGGTCGGCGGCGGTGCGCCCGCTTTCTTTGGATGCGATGCGGCGGACGCTGATTCTTTCGGCGGCATGACATGGCAACGTATCAGGGTCGGCGATGAGCAAATCTACCAGTTCGCGCATGTTGTGGCGCAAGGCTTCTTCGCGGTGTTTGTCGCCAGCCAAACGGCGTTGTTCGGCGAGGGCGGCGAATTCGGAGGCATGAGATTTCAGCCAGCCATCCACGGCTTCGGGATTGCCAAGCATTTCCTTCGGGATGCGAAGTTCGTCGGGAGTCTTGATCAACTTCTCTTGCGCCGCAAAAATGACGCCGCCAGAGTTGACCAAATAATCGGTGGCGATCAATGTTCCGCGCTGACGATAGACGGCTTGCTCCATGCGGGCGCGCGCAGTCTTGCGGGCGGGATCAGGCGAGTAGGTATTCGCGCCTTCCACGCTGACGATCCAGCGTCCCATGCGATCCACGGTCATGGCGGGTTTGGACGCGGCGTCAATGTCAAGATAGTTGGCGATGGGCGCGGCGGGAATCAAACAGAAGGCGCTTTCGCGCAACAAGTCGTTGGGTTGGCGATGGGCGCGGCGGGAATCAAACAGAAGGCGCTTTCGCGCAACAAGTCGTTGGGGTCGGTGGAATATTTGAGCGTGCCAACTTTCCCCGCGGACATTTGCTCCATGAAATAGCGACGCGTGACAATGCCGTCTTTCTGCCAGCGTTGAAAAAGCTCATCGAGCGGCAATCCGCTTGGGTCGTAGAGATAACCGTCAGCGTCGGAAATGCCGATGACTTTCGCCGCAGGCATTCGGTCGCGGAGGATGCGCGCAGAATGTGCTCCGACTGCTCCGAATCCCTGAATCAAAATCGTCACTTCATCAGGGATAGTCAGCGAGTCAAATTGCGGAAGGACTTTGAGGCGTGGCAATTCTTCGAGCAGGGCTTGGAGACAAATGACCGTGCCGCCTGCCGCCGCGCCGAGTTGGTCGATGCGATTGCCGCCCATGTCGGCGGGTTTGGAGAGCGCATGGTCAATGCCGTTTTCGATGGCAATGGTTTTCATGTCCGCGTCGTTGGTGCCGACATCGGGACCAGGCAGATAAATATCGCGGTAGCGATAGATGAGATGCGCCCAACCGCGCACGACTTCGGTGTGCTGTTCGGGCGTGAGACCATGCTCAGCGACGATGCCTGATTTGCCGCCGCCATACGGCAGATGCGCCGCGGCGTTCTTGAGAGTCATGCCGCGCGCGAGGTTGTGGATTGCGGCGGGCGTGACCTCGGGCAACATGCGGATGCCGCCCATCGAGGGTTTGCCCATCGCGAGATTATCCACGACGAGGTAGCCGCCGATTTCGAGCGCGGATGTTTCATCCCACATACAGACGACGCGGTACGGACCTAGCGCATCCACGGCGATGCCGAGACGGGCGAGTTGATCCACGTCGGTGGAGTCAAATTCGAGGAAGCACAAATTTCCATCGCGGACGAGGCGTTTGTCCCATGCGGATTCGGGCAGTCGCTCGCGGAGGTAGGTGGACATTCGGGAGGGTATCATGAGGATTCCTTGGGAGATTGGAGATTAGTAATTGGTAAATGGTAATTACCAATTACTAATCTCCAATTACTATTTACTAATTACTTGTGTAAGTTTCTCGCCGCCACAAAACTCAAGCCCTTTTCGGTCAACGCCCAGGCGGTGCGGTTGCAGGCGTCCACTTTATCGAGGTAGTTGATTTGCAGATTCTCCCAATCGCCGCTGGCAATGACTTCGTCCTTCGCGCGGAAGTAATCGAGGATGTCGGAGATATGGGCGCGGGTCACATCCACTTCGGGGTCACCGCCTTCGTGTTTCGCGGCGATGTTCGCCACGTGGTCGGCAATTTGAACCAGTTCAGCGCGGCGATTGTACGGCTGGATGACAATATTTTTCTGCGGCTCAGTGATGTGATGCTCGAAACGCACAACCTGTTCAAAGCCAAGCGACTTGCGAAATTCAGCGGCGATTTCCATCGTCTCGTTGTTGATCGAGTTCGACCAGTTGAAACCGATCAGCGGAGATGTGCCATCGTCGCGGCTGAACAACTTCGCCATCGTCATGATCCAGAGCGCGTGGGCGGGGTTATCCGAACCGAAGAAAACCGAAATCTTGAATTGAATATCCACGCCGAGTTTGTAAAGCATGAAGCCCATCAAGAT
>JFJP01039023.1_pt1 | contig 14766 bp, 24 predicted proteins | sample 431651 | NCBI WGS metagenome assembly JFJP01 (sample SAMN02602958, study PRJNA72255) | Microbial mat metagenome, whole genome shotgun sequencing project. | biome: fresh water; feature: sink hole; material: water; isolation source: purple microbial (photo- and chemosynthetic) mats found in...
ATTATGAGAAGTGAGCGTGATGGATATGCCCACATCTATATATTTAATATGCAGGGAAAAATTGAATATCAGGTCACTAAAGGCAATTTTGATGTTACCGAGCTGAATGGTTGCGACATAAAAAACAAACTTATATATTACACTTCAGCTGAGCCAACGCCTTATCAACGTGAGGCATATTGCATTAAGTGGGATGGCACCGGAAAGAGGAAGCTTACAACTAAAATTGGTGCAAATACTGCAAAATTCAGTGAAGGATTTAAATACTATACCATAACATCCTCAAATGTTAAATCGCCGGCAACAACAGTTTTGTTTAATGCAAAAGGTAAAACCATACGGGTGCTGGATGACAGCAAATTGCTGGTTGATAAACTTAAGGATTACAAATTTGCCTATAGAGAATTTTTCAACTTCAATACTTCTGAGAATGTAAATCTAAACGGTTGGATGTTAAAACCGGCTGATTTTGATCCAACAAAAAAATACCCGGTTTTTATGACCCAATACAGCGGTCCAAATTCACAAAGTGCTCTTGATACCTGGGATCTGGGATGGGAAGAATACCTTGCCCAACTTGGCTATATTGTAGTTTCTGTTGACGGTCGCGGTACGGGTGGCCGTGGTGAAGCATTCCGTAAAATAACGTATCTCCAGTTAGGCAAATACGAAACCATCGACCAGATTGAAACTGCCAGATACCTTGGCTCTCTCTCCTATGTTGATGCCTCGCGCATAGGTATCTGGGGCTGGAGTTTTGGCGGTTATATCTCGTCCTCTTGCATGGTTAAAGGCAATGGAATATTCAAAACGGGAATTGCTGTTGCTCCCGTTACCAACTGGCGGTATTACGACAATATATACACAGAGCGTTTTATGCGGACGCCGCTAGAAAACCCAGAAGGATACGACCAGAATTCACCACTGAATTTCGCCAAAGATTTTAAAGGGAATTTCCTTATTTGTCATGGTTTAGCCGATGACAATGTACATGTTCAGAATACTTTGGAATTCACAGAACGCCTTGTACAGGCTGATAAACAATTCGAAATGCAGTTATATACTAACCGGAATCATGGTATTTATGGCGGCAACACGACTTACCATCTCTATACGCGTATGGTAAATTATATTTTGGAAAAATTGTAAAAAGCAATTAATTGCCGGGTTTCAGTTCTGCTGGAGTCCGGCATTTACCATTTTGAGAACGGCATTTTTGCAAGTTTTGAATTATAGTAACGCCTGTCGCCGGTTACTTCTTTATCTAACCAGGTTGGTTTGTCAAACAATTCATCCTCTGAACTCAACTCAACTTCAGCAATCACAAGGCCTTCATTTTCACCATAAAACTCATCTACCTCAAAAGTGAACTTCCCTACCTGCACAAGGTATCGGGTTTTATCAATAATTCCAGCTTCGCACAACGCAAGTAATTCAAAGGCTTCATCTAAGGATATTTCCTTTTCAAATTCATACCGGCTCATACCGGAAAGACTTAAAATGCCTTTTATAGTTAAAAATCCTTTATCTCCGTTGGTTCGAACCCGCACAATACGTTCAGGAACTGAAGAAAGATAACCCTGAGTGATACGGGTTTGCGTATAAGCATATTGCTTATACCCTTCTTTTACGAGAAATTTTCGCTCTATTTCCTGAGGCATATATATGTTTAGTTTGAGAAAAGGTCCTCTGTCAGATAGATTCATCTGCACTTTCAATTAAGTAATTCTTGAAAGAGGATAACAAAGGTATTCATTAAATCTACAAAGTAAAAGAATATAGTTATTACACAAATTATGTGCTTACACATTCCAATAAAACAGAAAAGCCGGCAATAACTACCGGCTTTTCATTTACTATTTCACAAACACGTTATCTGGCATATTTGAAATCTTTACCTAAATAACGGGCGCTTGAGCCTAATATCTCTTCGATACGAAGCAATTGATTGTATTTTGCTATACGGTCAGTACGGCTGGCTGAACCAGTCTTAATAAGTCCGGTATTCAGAGCTACTGCAAGGTCAGCGATGGTAGTATCTTCAGTTTCGCCTGAACGATGGCTCATAACCGCAGTATATGAGTTGCGGTATGCCATGGTCACAGCATCAATTGTTTCGGTAAGTGTACCAATTTGATTTACTTTAACCAGTATTGAATTAGCTACACCTTTATCAATACCCATTTGTAAACGTTTGGTATTGGTTACAAACAAATCATCACCAACCAACTGAATTTTCTTTCCCATAACATCGGTCATCAACTTCCAGCCATCCCAATCGTCTTCAGCCATGCCATCTTCAATAGAAATGATAGGATATTTATCTATCCATGTTTTCCAATAATCAACCATTTGTGCTGAAGTTAGTTTTTCGCCGGTCGATTTCTTCAGATGGTACATTTTTTCTTCTTCCAGATAATACTCACTTGAAGCAGGATCCAAAGCAATATAAACATCTTTACCTGGTTTGTAGCCAGCGCTTTCAATAGCCTGAAGAATAACTGTAATAGCTTCCTCATTTGATTTCAGATTGGGAGCAAAACCACCTTCGTCACCAACGTTAGTTGAATAGCCACCTTTTTTCAGTACTGCACTTAGGCTATGGAATACTTCAGCACCCATACGCAAACCTTCGCGGAAGGTAGGTGCACCAACAGGCATAATCATAAATTCCTGGAAATCGATGCTGTTATCAGCATGTGATCCACCATTGATAATGTTCATCATAGGTATAGGAAGAGTATTGGCATTTACACCACCTACATACCTGAATAAATAACTGCTTGATTCCTGGGCAGCAGCATTGGCAACAGCAAGTGAAACACCAAGAATAGCGTTTGCACCAAGGTTTGATTTGTTAGGAGTACCATCGAGTTCGATCATCTTAGCATCGATTTCGTTTTGCTCGGTAACAAAGTAACCTTTAAGTTCTTCAGCAAGAACTTTGTTTACATTCTGAACAGCTTTCAGAACGCCTTTTCCTTTGTAAATGGCTTTGTCGCCATCGCGAAGCTCGCATGCTTCGTGAATTCCGGTTGAAGCTCCTGATGGAACAGCTGCACGGCCCATAATGCCGTTTGATGTGAATACATCTACCTCAATGGTAGGATTGCCACGTGAATCAAGGATTTGACGGGCTGTAATGTTAGCTATCTGACTCATAATTTTAAAATATTTGTTAGAGTTCTATAAAAATGTCTGTTTCAAAATGATAAAAGGATAAAGCAAAGAAACCTTCACTTTATCCTTTCAAATAATTCATGCGTTGTTTTTTTTACGGGTCAATACTTGTCCCGATTTTTCGGGATGCCATAGCCAGATTAATCTTATTTTCATCTTTGATTGGTGCTTTATACCAATCATGGCTAATTCATTGAATTAACTTCAGTTATTTTTCTTCAGCTTCGTTTTCTTTAACTTCATCTTCAACAGGCTTTTCAACAACTTCTTCTGCTTCAGCTACAATCTCTTCGGCTTTGGCTTTAGGAGCTTTTTCGGCTACAGGTGCTTCAACAGCAGCATCGGTTGCTTTCTTTGCAGCAGGTTTGCGGCGACGTACAGCTTTCTTAGCAGTTGTATCTTTTGAAGTTAAAAGGTTTTCATTATAGTCAACCAGTTCGATAATACACATATCAGCATTGTCGCCAAGACGGAAACCTGTTTTAAGTATGCGTACATATCCACCCGGACGGTCAGCAACTTTAACTGAAATATCGCGGAAGAGCTCAGTTACTGCCTCTTTATCCTGCAGGTAGCTAAATACTACACGGCGTGAGTGTGTTGAATCTATTTTGGCGCGTGTGATCAATGGCTCTACATATCCGCGAAGTGCCTTTGCTTTTGCAATGGTAGTACTGATACGTTTATGCATGATCAGCGAGCTTGCCATATTGGAAAGCATTGCTGCGCGATGAGTACTGGTACGTCCCAGGTGATTTATTGATTTCTGATGTCTCATTTCGCTTATTCCTTATCTAATTTGTACTTCGCAACATTCATTCCGAATTCGAGTCCTTTGGTTTTCACCAGGTCTTCCAGTTCGGTTAGCGACTTTTTACCGAAATTGCGGAATTTCAATAAGTCGTTTTTGTTAAAAGCTACCAGTTCGCCGAGGGTTTCAACATCAGCAGCTTTCAGGCAGTTGAGGGCGCGCACCGAAAGGTCCATATCCACCAACTTGGTTTTTAGTAACTGACGTATGTGAAGTGTGTTTTCGTCAAATTCTTCAGCTACTGCTTTTTCTTCAATATCAAGGGTGATTTTCTCATCACTGAAGAGCATAAAGTGATGGATCAGAATCCTTGCAGCTTCTTTTAAAGCATCTTTTGGATGAATTGATCCGTCAGTTTTAATTTCCAGGATTAGTTTCTCGTAGTCAGTTTTTTGTTCAACGCGAAAGTTTTCCATGCTGAACTTAACATTCTTGATAGGCGTGTGAATTGAGTCCATGAAAATTGTACCCAGATGAGCGGTAGCAACTTTATTTTCTTCGGCTGGTACATATCCTCTGCCTTTATTCACACTGATCTCAATATTCAGTTTAACTGTAGGTTCCATATGGCAGATAACTACCTCAGGATTCAGTACCTGGAATATCGACAGGTGTTTAGCTATATCACCTGCAGTGAAAGTATCTTTACCAGTAACAGTAAAGTTGATTTTTTCACTTTCTTCTGATTCAATTTGTTTACGGAATCTTACTTTTTTCAGGTTAAGAATAACGTCGGTTATATCTTCAACAACGCCTTTAACTGATGAAAATTCATGTTCAACTCCGTCGATACGTAATGAGGTAATAGCATATCCCTCTAATGACGAAAGTAAGATTCTGCGCAGTGCATTACCTATTGTGATACCAAAGCCAGGTTCGAGAGGACGGAATTCAAAAGTTCCATCAAACTCGTCAGCCTGTATCATGATAACCTTATCAGGTTTCTGGAATGCTAAAATAGCCATAAAGTCTTTTTTTTAATGATAATGCAAGATACTAAATTACTTCGAATACAATTCAACGATAAGTTGTTCCTTAATGTTTTCAGGAATTTCTTCGCGTTCAGGGAAGTTAATGAATTTTCCGGTCAGCAAAGCACCATCCCATTCAAGCCAAGAGTAGCGCATAATACGTCCCTGCAATGAATTCTGTATAACTTCAAGTGATTTGGAACGTTCACGAACCGCAATAACATCACCTTAGTTACATTCATATGAAGGTATATTCAGAACCTTACCATTAACAGTGATATGTCCGTGTCCAACGAGCTGGCGCGCACCATCACGGGTTGGAGATATTCCCAGGCGATATACCACGTTATCTAAACGTGATTCAATCAACTGCAATAGAATTTCGCCGGTTACACCTTTTTTGCGGGTAGCTTTTTCAAATATGTTTCTGAATTGTTTTTCCAGAATGCCATAGGTGTACTTAGCTTTTTGTTTTTCCTGCAACTGAACACCGTATTCCGATTGTTTCTTGCGGCGTTTATTCTGTCCGTGCATTCCGGGAGGATAGTTCTTTTTTTCGTATGAACTGTCGGGCCCGTAGATAGGTTCCTTGAATTTTCTGGCTATCCTTGTCTTAGGACCAATATATCTTGCCATAAAGCTTGTTAATTATGTATTATTAAACTTATTGTTCTTAAATATCGAAGTGAGAGGTTTGTATTAAACCCTTCTGCGTTTAGGAGGTCTGCAACCATTGTGTGGCAATGGAGTTATATCCTGGATTTCGGTAACTTCGATGCCAGCTGTATGGAGTGTACGTATAGCTGATTCTCTTCCTGAACCTGGCCCTTTAACGTAAACTTTAACTTTACGGAGTCCGAGATCATAAGCAACTTTGGAGCAATCCGTAGCAGCCATCTGGGCAGCATAAGGAGTATTCTTTTTTGATCCTCTGAATCCCATTTTCCCTGCCGATGCCCAGGAAATAACCTGTCCGGCATTATTAGTCAGCGAAATGATGATGTTGTTAAAAGAAGCCGAAACATAAGCTCTTCCGGTAGCTTCCACTTTAACAACTCTTTTCTTCGATACTTTGGTCGTCTTTGCCATAGTAAAACTATTTTTCCTTTAAATGCATTCTTATTTAGTTGCCTTCTTCTTGTTAGCAACAGTCTTTTTCCTACCCTTACGTGTACGGGCATTATTTTTTGTGCTTTGTCCACGCAGCGGAAGGCCTAAACGGTGACGGACACCACGGTAGCAACCTATATCCATCAATCGTTTAATATTAAGCTGTACTTCTGAACGAAGTGCGCCTTCTACTTTAAAACTGTCGTTGATAATTGAGCGTATGTTATTCTGCTCATCATCGTTCCAGTCCTGAACTTTTTTGTTACGGTCGATGCCGCACTGATCCAGGATAGCCTGGGCTGAGTTACGACCTATACCGAATATGTAGGTAAGGCCTATCTCTCCTCTTTTGTTTTTTGGTAAATCAATACCAGCAATACGTGCCATATATATTAATAGCTTATGGGATTACACAATTATTAACCTTGCCTTTGTTTGTACTTGGGATTCTTTTTGTTGATTACGTAGATTCTCCCTTTCCTGCGCACGATTTTGCATTCAGGTGTTCTTTTCTTAACTGATGCTCTAACTTTCATTGCTTGAGTTATTTCTTAGGTGTTTTATTCTTTATTTATATCGGAAGTTAATTCTTCCTTTACTCAGATCGTAGGGCGACATTTCAATTTTCACTCTGTCACCAACCAGAATTTTAATGTAGTGCATCCTCATTTTACCTGAAATGTGTGCAATAATCATGTGCCCATTTTCAAGTTCAACCCGGAACATTGCATTACCAAGCGATTCCTTCACTATGCCGTCCTGCTCAATTACAAGTTGTTTTGCCATTTATTACCTTGTTATTAGTATGTCAGGATTAATAACCTGTTCAATTTCACTGAAACTCGACAAAATGTCAGCTCCGTTATTACGTATTACGACAGCGTGCTCAAAATGTGCTGATGGTTTTTTATCCATTGTACGTATCGTCCATCCATCATTCTCCTGTGTTACCTGTCTGCTTCCCAGATTGATCATAGGTTCAATACAGATTACCATTCCATTCTCAAGTTTTGCACCATTTCCTTTTCGCCCATAATTAGGGACTTCAGGTTTTTCGTGCAAACTGGTTCCCAAACCGTGTCCAACCAGATCGCGAACAACTGTATAACCAAAACTTTCCACGTAGGTTTGAACTTCGTAACCTATATCACCCACACGTTTTCCGGCCATTATTATTTCGATTCCTTTCAGAAGTGAAGTATGTGTCCGTTTCATCAACAGTTCCAGTTCAACTGCCATTGGCACAAGACCAAATGAAAAAGCTGAATCTCCGTAGTACCCATCAATGATAGTACCACAATCAATTGAAACCAGATCACCTTCCTTCAGTTCGCGCTTACCTGGTATTCCATGAACTACTACCTCATTAACCGATATACAAAGCGTAGCAGGAAATCCGTGGTATCCTTTAAAAGCAGGTTTTGCTTTATGGTCGCGGATAAACTCCTCAGCTATTTTATCGAGAGCAAGTGTAGTAACTCCAGGTTTAATATGCCTGGCAACTTCCGCTATCGTTTTTCCAACAAGTAAAGAACTCGTACGTATTTTTTCAATTTCTATTTCAGTCTTTATCAGAGCCATTATTCCAGTTTAAAAACTGATTAAAAAGCTCCGGCCGCACTACGTCCTTTGATCCGTCCTGATTTTGTCAGTCCTTCATAATGACGCATGAGTAAGTGACTTTCAATTTGCTGAAGAGTATCCAGTACAACACCTACAAGAATAAGTAAGGATGTACCTCCATAGAACTGTGCAAACTGCGAACTAACTCCTGCCATACTCACCAACGCCGGCATTACTGCAACCAACGCAAGAAACAATGAACCGGGGAAAGTAATTTTCGACATTACTCCATCTATAAAATCTGCAGTTTTCTTTCCCGGTTTAACACCAGGTATGAATCCATTATTTTTCTTCATATCTTCAGCCATCTGATTCGGATTAACCGTAATAGCCGTATAGAAGTATGTAAAAATAATGATTAACAAAGCATACGTAAAGTTGTACCAGAAACCGTTTATGTTAGTAAAGGCTGAAGCAAAACCTTGTAAGCTTTCACTGCTTGCAAAACCAGCAATAGTTAATGGCAGAAACATGATTGCCTGTGCAAAAATAATTGGCATTACACCAGCAGCATTAACCTTTAATGGAATATACTGACGTACACCACCATATTGCTTATTCCCAACAACACGTTTAGCATATTGTACGGGTATCTTACGCGTTCCCTGAACTAACAGGATACAGAGAAGAACAACAAGAACAAGTACGGCAATTTCTACAATGAACAATACAAGTCCTCCACCTTTTTGCTCCATACGTGCAAGAAATTCGCTGAATAATGCAAAAGGCAGTCGTGCTATAATACCCACCATAATGATAAGTGAGATACCATTTCCCAATCCTTTATCTGTAATTTTCTCACCGAGCCACATAACAAACATGGTACCGGCCACCAGAACAACAACAGACGAAATCCAAAAGAAAACCGAAGGTGATGTTACATTCGGGTCAAATGGAGTAATAGCCTGTGCAGGCAGTTGCGAAATAAGATTAGCGATATAACCCGGAGCTTGCAGTGCTGTGATAACAACAGTAAGGTAACGAGTAATCTGGTTAATCTTCTTACGTCCGCTTTCACCTTCTTTCTGCAGTTTCTGGAAATATGGAATAGCCATACCAAGTAACTGTATTACGATGGATGCAGATATGTAAGGCATAATCCCCAATGCAAAAATAGATGCATTGCTGAAAGCACCTCCGGAGAACATATTAAGCAATCCAAGAAGACCATCTGAAGATTGATTCTTCAATGCCATCAGTTGCTGAGGATCTACTCCGGGTATTGTCACAAATGATCCGAACCTGTAGATTAGAATAAGCCCTAAAGTATAGCCGATTCTTCTACGAAGTTCGTCGATCTTATAGATATTTTTAAGAGTCTGAATGAAGCGTTTCATTAAGTTCAGAGTTTTGTAACAGTTCCACCAACTGATTCGATTGCTTGTATTGCTTTAGCTGAGAATGCATTGGCTGTAACATTCATTTTCGCCTTCAATTCTCCACGACCTAAAATTTTAAGCAGATCGTTTTTCCCAAGAAGACCGTTTTCTCTGAGTATTTCAGGAGTTATAACCAATAAACCTCTTGATTCGGCTAGTTTTTCCAGCACATCAATATTCAGTCCGGTATATTCTACCCTGTTAATATTTCTGAAACCACCTTTTGGTACGCGGCGGAATAATGGCATCTGACCACCTTCAAAACCACGTTTGTGTTTGTAACCTGAACGCGATTTGGCACCTTTGTGTCCGCGGGTAGATGTACCGCCACGTCCTGAACCCTGGCCACGGCCAATTCGTTTGTCAGTTTTAGTAGCGCCGTCAGCCGGCTTTAAATTACTTAGATCCATGTTATATACTTTCTATAAAGGATTGACAATTAAATTTCTTCCACTTTTAATAAATGACTGATTGCTTTAATCATGCCTTCTATCTGAGGGGTTGCTACATGATCGACAGGGCGGTTCATTTTGCTGATGCCAAGTGCACGTAGTGTACGTTTCTGACGTTCGGGTTGTTTAATACCACTTTTAATTTGTGTAATTCTCACGTTTTTCATCGCGCTATATTTTTAGTGGTTAACCGTTAAAAACTTTGTCCATGCTGATACCACGTAACTGAGCTACAGTGTGTGCATCCTTCAGTTGGCAAAGACCTTCGATGGTAGCTTTAACAACACTGTGAGGATTTGATGAACCTTTTGATTTAGCAAGTACATCCTTAACACCAACGCTTTCGAGTACTGCACGCATAGCACCACCGGCTATAACTCCGGTACCAGCTGCTGCGGGTTTCATGAAAACTAATGCTCCGCCATATTTGCCGTATTGTTCGTGAGGTATTGTACCTTTTAAAACCGGTACACGTACCAGGTTTTTCTTGGCATCTTCAATTCCTTTAGCAATTGCAGCCTGAACTTCCTTAGCTTTACCAAGACCGTGACCAACAATTCCGTTTTCATTTCCAACTACAACAATAGCTGAGAAAGTGAATGTACGACCTCCTTTGGTAACTTTAGTAACGCGCTGGATGGAAACGAGCCTGTCCTTAAGTTCGGTATCGCTCGATTTAACTCTGTTTGTGATTATGTTTGCCATAGCTGTAATTAAAATTTGATGCCACCTTCTCTGGCTGAATCAGCCAGGGCTTTAACTCTACCGTGATACAGATAACCGTTACGGTCGAAAACTACTGTCAGAATTCCGCTTTCGAGGGCACGTTCTGCTATAAGTTTCCCAACAAGTTTGGCTTTCTCACTCTTGTTAACTTTTTGATCCGCTATACCTTTAGCGCGTGATGATGCAGCAGCTAATGTTGTACCCGACTGATCATCGATCAGCTGTACATATATATCTTTATTGCTGCGGAAAACTGTCATGCGTGGGCGCTCGCCGCTACCAGTAATGGTTTTGCGAACACGTTTCTTGATCTTCAGTCTCCTGTATTCTTTATCTACTTTGAATGACATCGATTAAAAGTATTATGCTGTTCTCAATGATTATTTATCCGATGCTGATTTACCAGCTTTACGTTTCAGTATTTCGCCTACAAACTTGATACCTTTTCCTTTGTATGGTTCAGGTTTGCGCAGCGACCTGATTTTAGCAGCTACCTGGCCTATAAGTTGTTTATCGTGCGATACCATTGTAATAATGGGGTTCTTTCCTCTTTCTGTTACAGCTGTGACCTGAATCTCAGTTGGCAGTTCAAAGAAGAAGTTGTGTGAGTAGCCTAGTGCCAGTTCTATTGTCTGACCAACAACTACAGCTTTGTAACCAACACCAACTAGTTCCTGTTGAACTGTAAAGCCTTCACTGACGCCTTTCACCATATTGAAAAGCAGTGAGCGGTACAGTCCATGCATTGAACGGTGACGCTGTTGTTCGGTTGGGCGCTGCACAAGCAGCTGATTATCTTCAACCTTAACGATAATATCCGGATCTACCTGTTGTTTCAGTTCACCCTTGGCACCTTTAATAGTAACAAGGTTTTTGTCTGACACTGTGATTGTAACTCCGGAAGGAACCGTAATCGGCAATTTTCCAATTCTCGACATTCTTATTTCCTCCTTTTTATTAGCTAACGTAACAAATTACTTCGCCACCTACGTTTTGGGTTTTAGCATCCTTATCAGTCATAAGTCCGTGTGATGTGGACACTATGGCTATTCCAAGTCCGTTAAGAACTCTTGGAAGGTTGTCGTTACCAACATAGCGGCGTAAACCTGGTTTACTAACCCTTTCAATCTGCGTAATAGCTGATTGTTTGGTTACAGGGTGGTATTTGAGAGCGATCTTAATAACACCAGGTTTTGTATCTTCTTCAAATTTGAAGTTAAGAATATATCCCTGGTCGAAGAGGATTTTTGTTATCTCCTTCTTGAGATTAGATGCAGGAATTTCAACAACCCTGTGGTTGGCCATCACGGCATTCCTTATTCTAGTAAGATAATCTGCAATCGGATCTGTGATCATTTTGTATCTTATAATTAATTGTTTCTGTATTTATTTTACCAGCTGGCTTTTTTAACGCCGGGTATTAAGCCGTCGAGAGCCATGAAACGGAAGTTGATACGCGAAACTCCGAATTGCCTCATATATCCTTTTGGCCTGCCTGTAATTTTGCAACGATTGTGCAAGCGGATAGGATTTGAGTTTTTAGGTAATTTCTGTAATCCAACATAGTCGCCGGCAGCTTTGAGAGCAGCACGTTTGGCAGCATATTTATCTACCAGTTTCTGCCGTTTTACCTCTCTAGCTTTTAATGATTCTTTTGCCATAGTATTGTAGGTTATTTCTTAAAGGGTAAACCAAATTCTTTTAACAGTGCCATGCATTCCTTGTCAGTTTTGGCAGTAGTAACGAATGTAATATCCATTCCGTTAATTTTCAAAACCTTATCAATAACTACTTCAGGGAATATTATCTGTTCGGTGATTCCCATGGTATAATTACCACGGCCGTCGAAACCTTTAGCGTTAATTCCACGGAAGTCACGTACACGTGGTATTGCAATAGCAACAAGCCTGTCGAGGAATTCGTACATCTGCTCACCTCTTAGTGTTACGCGAACGCCTACCGGCATGTTCTTACGCAACTTGAAGTTGGAGATATCCTTTTTTGACTTGGTTGAAACAGCTTTCTGACCAGCAATCGCAGTCATTTCGGCTACGCCAACATCTATGATTTTTTTATCAGATATAGCAGTTCCAAGTCCCTGGTTCAAACAGATTTTAACCAGTTTAGGAACCTGCATATGATTTTTGTACTGGAACTGTTCCGTTAAAGCGGGAACTACTTCCTTGTGGTACTTTTCCTTTAGGCGAGCTGAATATTCCATTATTTAATTACCTCCCCGGATTTTTTTGAAACTCTGACAGTTTTATTGGTCTTTTCATCTTTCTTACGGCTGATGCGGGTAGCTTTTCCGCTTCCATCAACAAGCATAAGGTTTGAGATGTGAATAGGCATTTCCTGTTTGACGATTCCGCCTTTAGGATTTTTAGCGTTTGGTTTTGAATGCTTGGTCGCTAGATTAGCACTCTCAACAATTGCTTTGTAGGATTCTGTTTCCACTTCCAATACTTTCCCGGTTTTCCCTTTCGAGTCTCCGGCAAGGATCTTCACGGTATCTCCTTTTTTGATATGAACTTTCGTACTCATAGTTTCTTTTGATTAAAGCACTTCAGGTGCGAGTGAAACAATTTTCATGTACTGCTTTTCCCTGAGTTCCCTTGAAACCGGCCCGAAGATACGGGTTCCGATCATTTCGCCGGCAGTGTTGATAAGGACAACTGCATTGTCATCGAACCTGATATAGGATCCGTCGGCACGACGTATTTCCTTACTTGTGCGAACTATAACAGCTTTAGCAACTGTACCTTTTTTGATATTACCTGAGGGAAGGGCTTTTTTCACCGAAACGATGATCTTATCGCCCACGGAGGCATACTTCCTGTTAGTGCCACCCAGCACTCTTATACAGAGTACCTCTTTAGCACCGCTGTTATCGGCTACCGTAAGTCTTGATTCCTGCTGTATCATAATTATTTAGCTCTTTCAATGATTTCAACTAATCTCCAGCATTTTGTCTTGCTCAGAGGACGGGTTTCAGAAATGCGTACTGTATCACCAATACCACATTCATTGTTTTCGTCGTGTGCAGCAAATGTTGAGGTCTTTTTTACAAACTTGTGGTATTTAGGGTGCTTTACGCGCCTTTCGACCTGAACGACAATGGATTTCTCCATTTTATTGCTTACAACAAGACCTGTTTTTTCTTTTCTGAGGTTTCTTTCTTCCATTGCTGTGAAAATTATTGTTTGTTAGCCTTGTTAGCTGCTGCCGATTCTAATTTCCGCTTGTGCAATTCGGTAACCAAACGGGCTACTGTTCTGCGATAAGCTTTAATTTTGTTTGGGTTCTCTAATGGAGAAACAGCATGGTTCATTTTCAGTTTGTTAAGCTGCATGCGTTCTTCGTCGAGTCTTTCAATCAACTCGGGAGTTGATAGTTCACGGATAACTTCTTGTTTCATTTTGCTTCTATTATACTGTTGGCAACTCTTGATTGTCGGTTAGCCAGGTTAAGCTAATTTTTCTTCATAATCCCTGCGAACAACGTATTTCACGGCGATCGGCAGTTTCTGTGAACCTAAGCGGCAGGCTTCCTTTGCAATTTCCTGTGGTACACCTTCCAATTCGAAAAGTAATCTTCCGGGTGTAACACGTGCAACGAAATATTCGGGAGCACCTTTACCTTTACCCATACGTACTTCGGCAGGTTTCTTGGTAACAGGTTTGTCAGGGAAGATACGGATCCACAACTGGCCTTCACGTTTCATGTAACGGGTGATTGCCTGGCGGGCTGCTTCTATCTGACGACCGGTAAGCCACACTTCTTCAAGCGCTTTGATACCAAATGAACCGAAAGATAATTCAGATCCGCGTTTCGCATTTCCTTTCATTTTACCTTTCTGCTGCTTCCTGTATTTTGTTCTTTTAGGCTGTAACATCGCTAATACTATATGATGATGAGTACTTTATTCCTTACTTATTTTTTATTCCTTGGGCGACGGTCTCCACCACGATCTCCACCACGGTCGCTTCCACGATCACGGTCACGATCTCCACGAGGACCACCTTTACGGTCTGGACGACCCTGGCCATGCGCTGGTTTGTTGTCTTTAACCAGGTTATCAGTTCCAGGTACGAGGTCTACTTTTCCATAGATTTCACCTTTCATGATCCAGGTTTTGATTCCAAGCTTGCCGTATGTTGTCTGAGCTTCAGCAAGTGCGTAATCGATATCTGCACGTAATGTATGCAAAGGAATACGACCTTCTTTGAATTGCTCGCGGCGTGCCATTTCAGCTCCACCCAAACGACCTGATATCTGAACTTTCATTCCTTCGGCTCCAACACGCATTGCTGCTGTGATAGCGGTTTTGATAGCCCTGCGGTATGAAATACGTCCTTCCAGCTGGCGTGCAATAGTATTACCTACAATTACAGCATCTAATTCAGGACGTTTAATTTCTGAAATGTTTATCTGAACTTCTTTACCAGTCAGTTTCTTCAACTCTTCTTTGAGCTTGTCAACTTCCTGTCCAGCCTTGCCTATAATGATACCAG
>JFJP01024614.1_pt1 | contig 14764 bp, 15 predicted proteins | sample 431651 | NCBI WGS metagenome assembly JFJP01 (sample SAMN02602958, study PRJNA72255) | Microbial mat metagenome, whole genome shotgun sequencing project. | biome: fresh water; feature: sink hole; material: water; isolation source: purple microbial (photo- and chemosynthetic) mats found in...
AAACCCCAAACCCCAAACCCCGATCGGATGCAGGTGCAGATGTGGCGTTATTTACTTTTTGACCGAAGGGTTCTTGGCCGTCTTGCCGTCTCCTTTGCTCTTGTTCGTCGGTGTCTTGGTCTCGTCTTTCTTTTGGCTCGGTGCTGCTGGCTGAGCGTCTTCTTTCTTCGCTGCTGGCTGCTGCGCATCTTTGTTCGCAGGTGCTGGGTCTTTCTTTTTGTTCTTCTCTGCTTCTTCCATCAGCTGCTTCTGTTTGGCCTTTTCGCGAGCTTCTCGCTCTTCTTGTTCTTTCTTGTCGTCTAGAGCGGCAACTTTTTCTGGTAATTAAACTGAGTGTACTTTGGAACTCGAGTAGCTGGATTTCAAGGTTGTGCGACTCTCGCTCCCACAACAAGCAGTCTGCCTGTTCTTCGTCGTAGCGGAAGATCGAATGGGTCATCTTCTCGGGTTTGGTTTTGAGGTACTTGTCTGCCAAGTTGTCTGCCACCTGAGCATCGACAAGCACTGACCTCTGATCTGCCACAGTCTTCGATATGAGTCTGTTTGAAAGTCACCTACTGCAGCAGCTTGTTTTCGTTCATGCTGAACTCAGTCCTCACTTCTAGTTTCTTTATGGCCTCTTCCAGTCCTTTGATTCTTTTGAGTTTGTCGGTGGTGCCGATGAGAATCACGATGGTGAGCATGCTGTCGATGAGGATCGAGTCGATTGGCAGTTTGTAGGAGGGCTGTTTCGAGCTGATGTCTAGCAGTTCGTCGAAGATCAGCTTGACCATGGTTTCTTTGTTAATCTCTGGTATGTCACTCAAGCTCTTGTTGCAGATCATGCCTGAACAGAAGAGCAGTTCTTTCGCTTCTAGATGCCATGCATAGCTGTGCAGCGGGTAGAGCTTCTTGCTGTTGGTGTAGATGCTCACTACGTTCTGCAGCAGCTCGGAGTGCTTCATGGTCTGGGGCTTCGCTTGTTCGAACCAGAGACGGCAGATGCGGAAGGACAGCTTCAGCAGGTATTCTAGTTTCTTCTGGTCCGAGATGCTCGTGGATGACTGATCGACGAAGTTGAAGAACGACAGGTAGAGTTCCAGAAGCTTATCTGCTGACAGCTGTTCTTTGTGCTGCTGTCGTTTGGAGAGAGTGAAGAGGATGTTGAGTGATATTTCGAGGGCCTGCTTGGTGGAGGGAGTAACTTTAGCTTCATCTTCAGTGATGTCTGTGAGAGTATCAGTCATCAGCTTGTAGCTGGCAGCGAAGACTCGCTTGTCGAAGGCAGTAGCGAAATCTTTATTGAAGCTGAGTTTGTCAGCGAAGTAAGCCAAGACGATAACGAAGCGATCAGACAGGTACTCGGGGTGGAGAGATTCGTCTCTCAGATCTTTGGAGTTGTCAGCAGTGGGGTCAGGGATGCTTTTGTCGATGTAGGTGTCGTCCATCTTGTAGCCTTTGTCGTAGTGGTCTGTGTCAGTCAGCGAGAGGCCGCTGGCGAGCTTTTTGATGTTGTCGGGATCGTCGTTGATCTGGTCTTTGGATGATTGAAGGTTGGAGTTGATGGAGTTCATCGTCGCTTTGAGAGCTGCGAGAGGGTCTTTGAAGTCTTTTTCTGCAGGCTTGTCTTCGGCAGGTTTGGGGTCTTTCTTGTTCGGGTCTGCAGGTTGAGTGTTTAGTTTTGTCTTGGTGGTTTCGATTTTGATTTTGCCGAAGTCATATGAGGCTTTGGAGAGCTCGAAGATGATTCTCCTCCAAGACTGGTCTACGCTGGCGAGGTAGTCTGTGTTCTTGGAGCAGTTGAAGCCGATTATTTTGGGGTCGCCGAATTTGATAGCGTATTGTTGCTTGAAGGTTTTTAGTTCTTGCGAGTTGAGCTTCCTTTTAAGTTCCTTTTGAAGCGTCTGCTGGGCTTCTTGTTCGAACTTCTGTTTTTCTTCGATGGCCTGTTGCTTCATCTTGTTTTCAACCACCAGGAGGATCGGAAGTCTCGTAACCTCAAGCCTGGTGGTGAAGTCTATTTCGGACAGGAAGTTAAGGTAGTCTTCCTTGACAGACGCGAACTTGCTGGCGATGTTGTTCACGAGGTCGAGCTTCTTCTCTTTCTCTTCTTTGGCAGCCTGCACCTCTGCAGCGGCCTTGTCAGCCTGCGCTTCGATCTGCTCGAACTGCAGGTTCGGCTCTGCGCCTGATGGGTTGGTTTGTTCTTTGATGAAGAGTCGGAATATCTCTTCGAGCAGCGACTGCCCCATGGCTGCTGAGGCTGCGTGGTCGGAGTCAGCTTCGGGGACGATTTCATCTGCGAAGGCTTTGAGCTCTTCGGCGAGCTGGTTGGTCCAGTCTTTCTCGAACAGCGGCTTGAAATCTTCCATCTGCTGGGGGTCTGCAGACATGATGTAGGGGATGTTGAAGTAGACCGCCATGCCTTCCTGCTGCATCAGCTCTTGGTCGCTGCTGTTGAGGAAGTCCTGGAAAGCGGCGAGTCTGGGTTTGGTAAACTTGATGATGTCTTCGTCATCCGTGATCTCGTCTATAAGCCGAAAGTACCTTCGATCCGCTGTTGGTGTTCAGGAAGTAGATCGCCAGGAAAGCTCTCGCTTTGATCTCGAGTTCGGGACTCGGCCTCCACTCGGGCTGCGACAGCTGCTTCAAAGTGATGAGCTTATTCCAGGTGTTCAAGAAGCCTCTGTCGTCGCCTCTGCCGAAGCACTGGGGTTAATCAGGCTCACGTCGATCAGTTTCCCTTTTAACTCTTGCGGTGTGGTCGGCTTTTCTTTCGCAGCGATACCAGAAGAGAGTATTTCGGCTGCTTCTTTGATGAAGGTGTCGAAGGTGGACACGAGGCCGAACTTGAGGAGGTGTTCTTCGATGAGGGTGTTCAGCAGCGAGTGCTTGGAAGCTTTTGCATCTGATACTGCGTAGCGCTGGTGCGGTTTGAGCTGTCCAGGCGGGACGGACTTGGAGACTGTTCTGGTGTCTTTGGTCTTGATGCTCGATGCTGGGGTTTGCTGTTTGATCCGGTACTGCTGGGCCTTGACAGGCGACCTCTTTTCCATTACTTTTGCAAAATGAGAAGAATTTAAGTATTAGGGAAAGCCTAGGGGTCTTTCTTAAGTGAGCGAGTCGAGATAGGTGGGTAGTCTTAAGAGGCCGGTTAGGGGTCGGCCGGGTTTCGCTGGCTGCTTGCGGGTCTTCTTTGCTGGCTGCTGCCTCGCTTTTGGTTTTTGTGCTGCATGAACATCTGGTTGAAGCAGTGGTTGAGGGTTTCGGCGTTCTCCATGCAGTCGTACTTGAAGAAAGCCCTGTTGGTGGGTCGAACGTCTTCTTCGTCTTTCAAGCTGAGGAGGTACTCGGAGAGCATGAGCAGCTCGGCGTCTTCTTTGCAGTTGTAGTAGGGGATGATCGGGACGCCGCTGTCGAGCTGCAGTCCGTAGGAGTAGAGGGCGTTGTCGACGATGAGCATGTCTTTGAGTTTCCTGTTGATGACGCGCAGGTCTTTCACGTAGACTCCTTGCTTCGAGGCGAAGCAGTGCTCTCGGAAGAGCCTGTGCGAGACCCACTGGCGGCTGGGGTCCAGGATGTCGACCACTTTGTCTGCGTAGCCTCGGTGCGAAGCTGTGAAGATGATGATCTCGAAGTCTCGAGAAAGCCGCTGGAGGGTTTCTTTGGCGTGCGGCCGGATGAAGATGGATGCCTGGTGAGCTGCTCGTACCTCGACTTGGTTTCCGTTGGGGAAGTCGATGGTGATGTTGGTGTCGCCCAGGTCTGCTCCTTCCGCGCAGTGCACGAGGGTTTCGTCGAGGTCGAAGATGATGGTTTTTTTGTCTCGGTCAGAGCGGCTTACTGTTGTAGAAGACGCGCTTCTTGAGGCTGAGTCGACCCTCGGTCGCGAACTTGTCCGCGTCTGCTCGGTTGATCATCTTGACGAACTTCATCGAGTTGTAGCTGAGCTGGAAGTGCTCTTTGTACAGCCTCGAGAAGTAGTCGTTCTTCTCCATCAAGAAGTGGTACTCCAAACTCTTCATGTAGTAGTTCGGCCGCATCGGCACGATGCCTGCAGTCGACTTTTTCTTGCCGGTGAAGATCTTGTGGTCGTCTTTGAGGAGACTCGACAGCGGCTGCAGGTTTTCGCCTTATAATCTCGCAGGTACCTTTGGACGACTTGATGCCTTCCTGCAGGTTTGATGTGCTTTCAGTGGTCGCAGAGTTTTTCTCTCTTCGGTCGAAGGAGAAGATCCGCCAGCCGCTGCGTTTTGCGTTTTGGTCTATCTTCTCGGGTTCGATGGAGAGCTTGATCTTCGCTTCGGTGTTCCTCAGATTGTTTTCGAAGAAAGAAGCGAACTTTTTCTTCCTCGCAGCGATATCTTCGGGGTCGGTGTTTTTGGACCGGCTGACTGATGACTTCCTGCCGATCATTTCAGCGGCCGTGTTGAGGTCGACTTTTCCCGTGATGTTGAATCGGATGTCTGGAGTGGACTGTTTTCGTTTGTCGTGGATGTCATCGGTTCTAGGCGTCTGGGTTACGGTCTTTTCGTTCCTGCCGCTTTCGATGCCGGTGGCGGTGTTTCCTTCGACGACGGAAGCCGAGATGGTCTTGCTCGGTTCTTTCGAGGCGTCTCTCGGGGCAGAGGAGTCTTTGCTGACGCTCCTCTGATGCGACTGGGTGGAGAAGTGCCTGGAGAGGAAGTTCATGTTGGAAGGCTTTTTGATGCGCGAGGGTTCCTTGAGACTGAACATCTGATGAGCGAGCAGTACCACGTTGGCCTGTATTTCGTTTGCGTCGGGCCTGCCGACCCTGGACGAGGCGAACATGCCGATGGGTTTCTGTGCGGAGTTGCTGGCTGTGTCTGTCCGCGAGTCCTTCCTCACGAAGAGCATCAAGCCCGAGGCTTTGGTGGTGTACTCTCGGGTGCTTTGGGACAGGGGACGAGGCTTGGGCGCATTTTCTTTGGGTTCGTTCATAGTGTTTATTAAAAAGAGGGTTAGTTAGTATTTCGTGTGCAGGGGCGACTGGTTCGCCTTGCGGAGAGCGGCGTACTCGTCTTCGATCTTGAGTTTGAGTCGCTCGCTGTCTGCGACGGAGTCGTCTACCAGCAGGTACTCGTGGATCGGTTCTTTGTCGAAGAGGAAGCCTTCGGTGCAGTTGTGGAGACTCGAGTACACGACGGACATCTGCGTTTCTGGCTGGATCGCGTCGAGCTCGTTGGGCAGCTTCTGCTTGCTGAAGAAGTCGTCGCAGACAGACTTGTAGGCGTTCATGTCGCTGCTCAGGTCCGCGAACATCTCGAAGTTTTCCAGGCCCTCCAGAGCGGTCAACACGCGCATCTTTTTGTAGGTCAGCAGGCCGACTTTCTTCTGCAGGTCTTTGCGGGAGAGCAGCAGACTGACGAGGGTCTGCTTGTCGCTGCCGAGACTGGCTGCTTGTTCGATGTTTGCTTCGAGTGCTTTGAGTTCGATGAAGGCGGTTTGCAGCTCGGAGTTGAGGCGGTCGCTTTCGAAGAAGACGTCTGTGCGGAGGTCTGAGAGTTTGTCGTGTCTGATCTGGTCGAGTTGTCTGAAGGTGTGGATCTCTCTGGGGACGTCGACCAGTTCGAAGTCTTTGAGGCCTCGCTGGAACTCTTTCGCGAACTTCTTGGACTGGTGGTAGTCCAGCTTGCTGCTGGTGGGTGGCTTTTCTTCTCTCCAGTTGGCGGGTTCTGGTTTTTTGCGTGGTGGTTGAGCGGGGAGGGGCGTGTCTTGTTCGAAGGGGTCGTCGTTGACTTCGAAGCCGTCGTCGAAGCGGTCTTGGTTCTTCCTGGCTGCGGAGAGCTGCTGGTTGGTTTGGTTCGTGCGGGTCGCGTCTCGGAGGAGTCTGCTCATTAGTGATTAATCGGAGGCAATTACTTAGGCGAGTTTCTTGGTCATGTAGACGCCTTCGACTTCGTAGCCGAGCTTGCGGTAGTAGTTCCTGGTGCCGACGCCCGAGATGACTGCCATCTTCTGCGAGCCGTGTTCTTCCAGCGCGATGCGTTCGGATTCTTCCATGAGCAGCGTGCCGTAGCCCTGAGTGAGGCGAGAGTACCTGGTGCTGGAACTTCTTGGGGTCGCGGGAGTGGATCGGGACCACGGAGCCGTAGACGTGCAGCTCGCGGACCATCGAGGTGGGGCAGCCGACGAGTTCCTTGCGGAAGGTTTTGCTGGAGAGCTTGCGGAGCCGGAGGAGGCCGATGAGGATGTCTTGGTGCGGGTCTTCGTAGCTGAGGAAGGTCTCCCAGCCTCCGTTGGCGTAGTAGTCTCTGCGGATGAGTTCGACCTGGTCTGGCCTGATCTTGGAGTGGATGTCTTTGATGCCGACTTCTCTGGTGCGCACGTCTCTGCAGGGGATGTTCATGTCGCTCATCTTCTTGAGGGCGAGTTCGCGGACGTTGCCGTTGTCGACGCCTGTGGTCACCAGCGGCATGGGGATGTCTCGCTGGATGCGGTACACGCGGACCCACGGCGGCACCAGCGCGAGCACCTTCGCGATGATCTCGACCAGGTGGTCCGGGTGGTAGTTCTTGTACTGGCCGTTCTTCCAGAGCTCGTAGAGGCCGGTGCCTCGGATGACGAGCGTGGGGTAGATCTTGAGGCCGTCGGAGCGGAAGTCGGGGTTTTCGAAGAACTCCTTGAAGCTTTCGAGGTCGCGCTCGATGCCCATGTTCGGCAGGTCGGGCATCATGTGGGCGACGACTTTGTACCCGCAGTCCTTGCACATTTCGAAGCACTTCTTGACGGCCTCGATGGTGTGGCCTCGGTTGGTGTCGCGAGCGACGTCTTCGTAGATGCTCTGCACGCCGATCTCGATGCGAGTGCAGCCGTAGGAGAGCATGTCTCCGAGGTGCGACTTGTTGCAGAAGTCCGGCCTGGTCTCGATGGTGATTCCGACGCACTTCGCTTTGCTCTGTTCTGAGTAGCGCACTGCTTCGATGTGGTTCGTGGACGACATGCCGCTGAGGGCGTCGTGGAGGTTGCGGACGAAGTAGTCTCGGTACTGCTCGTCGAGGGACATGAAGGTGCCGCCCATCACGATGAACTCCACCTTGTCGCAGTCGTGGCCCAGCCGCTTGAGCTGCTCCACGCGGTCTCGGGTTTGGATGTAGGGGTGGTATCTTGCCCGGATGGCGCGCATCGAGGTGGGTTCGTAGCCCGTGTACGACTGCGTGGAGTACTCGAAGTCGGAGTCGGGTCCTCCGGGACAGTAGACGCAGATGTTGCCCGTCGTCGCGATGTGGGGGCAGCGGTGCGGTTTGGCCATGACTGCGACGACTGCGATGCCCGAGGCGGTGCGGACGGGCTTGACTTTGATGAGGTGCAGCAGCTTCTTCTTGTGCGACTCGGGTATCGCTGCGATGACGTCGACTGCTTTCGGCAGCTGGCTCAGCTTGTAGTTCGCCGAGATGGTCTTGCGGATCTGGTCAGCTCGAGCGTACCCCCATGAAGTCGAACTTCTCGTTCTTCTCGACCGCATCGATCAGCTTCTTCACCATCTCGGTTATCGCTTTGTATTTTCGCAGACTCTCGTCTTCTTCTTGGATCTTCTCAGGCTTGCCCTTCTCTCTCGGCTCTTGCTTCTTTTTGGGCTCTTTTTTGTCAGCCATCTATTCTCAGAATGTTCAGATGATTGAGATTAAGCATTCTTGGGTCAATCAGTTTATACATACTGGCCGATTTCTGTAATCATGAAATAAGCGATATATGAGGTGTCGTCGAAGTGAAGCTCATCTCGTGGTGCTGGTGGTGGTGTGTTCGTAGAAGCTCGCTCGATGGTGATCTTGATGTGACGGATGTTGAGTGTGGCTTTCACAGCTCTTTTGTTCGAGTCGGGGACGAAGACAGCCACATCGAGAGACAGCGGGAGACGGAGAGATGGGATCAATACTAGTGAGATAATTACTTATTAACTTTAGACTGTGCGAGCAGGCTTTGAATTTTGGACATAGGAATCGAAAAGTGTGGCCTGCTCTTGGTCAAGCCGAGACCAGTGGCGATGTGGATGTTCGCGAAGGTGGCTTGTGGGGGTTTGATTTCGCTCTTGGAGTAGGAGTGCATGCCGAGACAGAGTTTTTCTGAGTCAGGTTTCATCTTGTGTTTGAGCAGCTTGTCTTCTTGTGTCTTGTCGATCGACTTGAAGCCTGCAGCTCGGAGGGTTTTCGCGGAGCTTCTGGACTTCTTGATGATGTTGTCTTTGCTGTCGGCCTTTCTCTGGATGTCCTGGTTCATCATGCGGTTGAATTTGGAGCCCTGGATGATGGCTGTCCCTTTGCCGGACTTGGGTCTGAGGTCTCTTTTGGGTTTGGGTTGATCGAGATGGAGGAGTTTCTTGACGCTGGTGGAATCTTTGGAGTCGGTGATCTTGTGGTTGAGGAGGATGGGGACTGTGGAGGTGGAGAGAGAGAGTTTGTGGTTGCCGATCTTTCCGCCGAGGTTGTGGACGATGTGCTGGACGACTGAGGTTTCGACTTGGTTGGTGTTGGCTCGGGCAGAGGCAGAGCCTGTGAGTTTTTCTCTGTTGGAGTCGCCTGTGTCTGCCTTGCTTCGGTCGTTGACCAGTCTGTGGGTTTCTCTTTTGGGTTTGGGCGGCTGCGAGGTTTGGTAGAGGTTGACTGCTGCGAGGTTGATGCCGATGGGCTGAGGCCGAGCCAGCTCTTTGGAGCTGTTTTGGTTGTTCTGCGGATACTGCAGTGAGAGTTTCTTTCTCTTGAAGTTCACTTTCGACTGCCGAGCGCTTTCCATGACAGTCGGCCTGTTGGACTCGATGATGCCGATGCGGCTGCGAGCAGTGGCTATGGTCTTCTTCTCAGACTTGTCTTTGCGTGCTGACTCTATTTCTGCGGTCTTCTCTTGGAACTGTCTGTACTTGATCAGTATGTTCTCGAGGTTCCGAGACTTCCTCGTCCGAATCGTGCGGCTGCCTGAGGCTTTCTTGTACTCTGCGCCCATGGCAGTGATCACTTTGCCGAAGTTCGGGATGTGCAGACTGCTGACTGGGATGGAGTTGGTGGGGGGTGCTGTCTTCTTCTGACTCAAGCTGTGGTCTGAGTCGATGTAGCGCGACCTCGGGATGACCTTCCTGACCAGCTTGCTCTCCGATGAGTGGTCTTTGGAGCTGGCTCGCAGTTCGTCTGGTTTTGCCTTCCTGCGGAATGTGCCTCTGGACTCGCTGCCAGACAGCTTTTTGATCTTGTTGAGATTCTTGTTGTCGGTCGACTGTTTTGCGGCGAGGTTGAGGAGTTTGCCTGTGCGTTGAGAGGTTTGTTTGTCTCTGAAGATCTGGTACTCGTTTTGTTCGGGGAAGACTCGCAGATTGAGGTTGATGTTTAGGTTGACGTCTTTGACGTTGCGAGCTTTTTCTTCGACCATCTTCATGTGGATCGACTGGATCTTGTTCGAGCTGATTTGTGGTTTGGCGATGCTGCTGACGAGCAGCTTATGGCGGACGACTTTTTGTTTGGTGGCTTTGGATGGCGTGAGACTGAACTGCGAGCTGTTGTGAGTGAAAGACATGGCTAAGATGCTCTCGTCGATGTGCGTCTGGTCTCCGATGACCCTGAGTTTGTCCAGCAAGCCCTGCAGCGTGTTGCTGGAGCGCTCGACCTCTTTGTGAGACTTCTCTTTGGATCGCTTGTTGGATTCTTCGAGTCTGTAGAGCGAGTCGATGAGGGTCTTCGGCAGCACGACCGTCGGGATCCTCATACTGGAAGATCCAGAGTCATCCTGCTCTTCATCACCCGAGCCTTTCATCTCCGATCTGCCTTGTCCCGAAACCTGCACTTCGCCGTCCGTCAGTCTGGGTTAGTGCTTCATACCTGATCTCGTTGTCCTCTTCGTTCATCGCCACGCGCTTGTTCTTCTTTGCCGCCTCTTCTGCGAGGATCTGCTTGATCTTCTGGTAGTCCAGCTTTCTTTTGGCGTCGTGGTACTTGTTGAGGATGTGGCTGACGGGCTGGGTGAAGATGCGCGCGATGTCTCTGTGGAACTTGTAGTACTCGGACAGCAGGCCGATCTTGTTGGGGTATTCGTCGAGGCGGTAGAAGCGCTTGAGGTACTCGTCTTGGTCGAGCATGGTGGCGATGTCTTGGAAGCGGATGACGGGAGGGATGCTGGCGTCGTTGAGGATGCAGTTGACGTGGTTGCTGTAGTAGTAGTCCTGGCTCGCGGAGTACTTGTGGTAGAACCTGCCCATGAGTTCTTTTTGAAAGAGGTTGTCATTGGTGTTCTCGGAGAAGCGCACGCGCTGGCATCTAGCGATCCACTTGTAGTTGTCGTCGTACTCTTCGCTGGAAGAGGGCAAGACGAACTCGGACTGGTCGAGGTGCTGGCTGGTGACCGAGGTGCGCAGCCGCTCGTCTCTCGCGCCTGCAGCGAGGTGAGTTCGCATATTAATCTTTCAAATGGAGACTCATATTATTATAAACATCACGTGATTTATGTTGAAAGGTAGAGTACCGGTAGCACTCTACTTTTTAAGTTTTCCGTTTGTGGCGGCCATCCACAATGCAAGGTGATTGCAGGTATCATCAATAAACTCATAACTCGAACAGATCAGTTAGATGTGCAGCAGCGGCTGCTCGGTCTAGGCAGACTTCTTGAGTCGGTCCCCCGTCCACGCCGCTGATTTGATTCGGAGAGCGAGCTGCGAGAGAGCGAAGAGCAGGATCGCCAGGAGGACTGCGAGCAGCGCGCGGACGAAGGAGATGCATGCACGGGAAGCTGTGCAGAAGAAGTAGATGCTGTCGTCGACGACGGAGAAGATGTCTCTGAAGGAGTCGAGGAGCGTGAAGGGCTCGCTGCGGAGGAGTCTGTGGGGGTGGTCGGGGTGCAGCTTGCAGAACTGGACGAAGTTGATGAGCAGTCTGTTGCTGTAGCTGTCGACGTCGAGGTAGTAGACTTTCCCGCGGAGCAGCAGCAGCGACTGCGGCATGCGCTTGACCTGCAGGTACGAGAGGTAGCTGAAGTCGTCGACTCGAGGTTCGAAGAAGACCAGTCTGTCCGAGATGGTGAACTGCAGGGGGATCTGCGAGAAGACCGCGCGGAACTCCGAGCAGCTGACCTGCAGCCGTTCTTGGCAGAGCATCAGGATGACGGGTTGTGGACTGCTGGCGAGACTGGAGAGCAGCAGTCGGAGGTCTCGGAAGACTTCTACCGCGGAGACGACTGAGATTAGTAAAGTGGGTATCAGCAGACGCATGGATTATTATTAATCGACCTTGAGCTGCTTTGTGGGCTGGCCGAGGACCTGCGGGTCGACGTTGCCTGCGTGCAGCTTGAAGGTGAGACAGCACATGTCTTTGTCCGACGAGACGCTCTTGAGGGTGTGGATGTCGAGGATGTCTTCGTCGGAGAAGTTCGGCATGACCTTCTGCACGCGGGCGACGAGCTTCTCGCGCATGAGCAGGTCTGCTTCTTTCTGCAGGAAGCAGTAGACGTGCACCTGGCTCCGGGTGAGCGAGACGGTTTGCTCGGGGTGCGACTGGAAGTAGGCTGTGAAGGCGTCGAGGAACTCGATGGCGTCTCCGGGGAGGTTCATGAACCAGCGAGTGACCTTGGGGATCTCTTCCGCGAACACGCGAGCCAGGGTCTTCTGGATGTACGTCCTCGCGCACTCGTTGCCAGACTCGACCAGGTGCGTCACTTTGTTCACTTTGATGTTCTTCTTCAGGTACTCGGTGCCGTGGGGGTTCAGGTCCGACGCGAAGACCCGGCAGCCTTTCTCTCGCGCAGCTCGGACGGCGAACGGGCCGACTCCGCAGAAGGCGTCGCAGATGACGTCAGTCGAGAGGAGGGTTTTGAGGACTCTGGACCTCTCTGCGTGGAGCCGACTGCACCAGTAGACTTTCTCGAAGTCGAGCCAGAGGTTCGTGCCTTCTTCGTGGACGACTGTTTCGTAGTTGAGGTCGCCCGAGATGAGCTCGAGTTCGGGTGTGCGGTACTCGTTGTGCAGCTTGTCTTTCTTGTTGACCACGGTCTTGATCTCTTTGGTCTTTTCGCGGATGACTTGTCCGATGAGGTACTTCCAGGGCAGCTGGTTCTCTCTCAGGTTGAGGTGCGCGATGTGGCCGATGGTTTCGAAGCCGCTGGGCGTGGTGACGTGGTCTGGCAGCAGCATTTTGAGCGCTTCGAAGTAGTTGTAGTCGGGGAAGTCCAGCTCGATCTGCAGCGAGACGAGTTCGAGGCTGCGGTCTTTCGCCAGCTCGTCGAGCTTTTTCTGTGCGTCTGCTTGCGAGAGACCTTCGCTGAGAGCGATCACTTTGAAGTTTTCGCGGTCAGGACCGTCTTTCGTGTCTGCGTAGACGTTTCTCTTGCCTTTGCGAGCCAGCAGGATGGGTTTGAGCAGAGTCATCGTCGCGCTGATCTGCGAGGTCTGCACTCGCACGCCTGCCACCGTGAGCTCTTTCCTGAACCTGGTCTGGTCGACCGGGTCGTTCAGCTCGTGTTCTACTTTCTCCATCGTAGCTCTCTGAATTAATTGCTTTTCGGCCTGCAGTCGGTCCTTAAATTAAATACTGCTTGGTTGTGGTTTTCGGCCGGAGAAGCCAGCCCTCTCTTCCGGAGAGGTGTCTTCGGTGTGCGAGTGTGGTTTCTCCGCAGCGTCGACTTTTTGGAGTCGGCTCCCTGGCCCTCCCCAGCCCAGACTCGACGACTCACCGGATCTGAGGTGCGCGTCGCAGGTCTCTCGAGTGAGAATTAACTCGAAAGATTCGCAGCAGTGCGCCAGTCGAAGCAAATAAATAAGTACGAGAAGTTAATTAGACTTTACAGTGCGAATTCAGGCGATCCGATGTTGTCTTTTCCGAGCACGTATTCCTCCAGCGCCTTTTCGAAGTCGCCTTCGTGTTTGCGCAGGAGTCGCAGCGCTTCGTGTTTCTCGAGGTCGAGGTTGTTGATGAGGTAGTCGATGTGCTTCGAAGATATCTTGTAGACCTTCCTGTTCGACTCTTGAGCCGCGATCTTCTTCGTGTTCTGCGTTAAGTGCGGCTTACGATCGGCTGCTTCTGCTCGTCCGTGCCTTCCAAGTTGTTGTCTTCAACATTGTCTAAATATTTATCGTCTTGTTTGGACATTTAGATGTTTGTAGTGTATTCTTTATCTTCGATTGCGATCTCTGCAAATGAACTTACTCAGAACAGCAGATGCGCAACAGTTTGCCTCCCGAGCAAGTCGCATCGGTCAAGAAGCCGAAGCTTAACCCGAAGTGTCTGAAGGTCTACTGCAGGCTGCGGCCGGTGAGCAGCGGAGAGACTGCATCGAAGTACTACGTGATCGCGGAGAACCACGAGACGCTGGAGATCGACGCGCCAGACGAGGTCTTGAAGAAGAACCAGGGCGTCAAGCTGTACCGCTTCACGAAGGTCTTTCCTCCCGAGTCGACGCAGCAGCAAGTCTACACAGAGGCCGTCGAGGGCTCCTTCAAAGCGCTCTTCAACGAGCACAAGAACGGCCTCATCTTCAGCTACGGCGTCACCAACGCAGGCAAGACGCACACGATCGTCGGCTCGCCCGAAGACATGGGCATCCTGCCCAAGCTCCTCACGAACATCATGCTCGTCAAGTCCAACATCCTCAACAGACTTGAAACCCCAGAAGTGCTGCTGCCCAACTACGAAGGCGTCGTCGCGAAAGACCTCGAGGTCTACCTGGAGTGCTTCGAGATCTACAACGAAGAGATCTTCGACCTCATGGTCGAGCAGAAGAAGTCCGACAAGCTCGCCAAGCAGACCGACAGACCGAAGCTCAAGCTGCGCGAAGCGAACAGAAGAATCATCGTCGAAGATCTGCGGTGCGAGCCGCTCAAGTCCATCGAAGAAGCCACGCTCGTCATCGGCAAGTGCCTCAAGAACAGACAGCTGGCCTCGACGCTGCTCAACTCGAGCAGCAGCAGGTCGCACACCATCTTCAGGATCAGTGTGAAGATCGCCTGGGAAGGCATCGACGTCCTCCCCGCGATGACCGAGTCGCTGGGGTACATCTGCGTGGTGGACTTGGCCGGCAGCGAGCGAGCGAAGCGCACGGACGCCTCGGACAGCAACCTGAAAGAGGCAGGCGGCATCAACTCGTCGCTGCTGGTGCTCGGCCGGTGTCTCGGAGCCATGAAGAAAGACATGCCCGTGCCTTTCCGAGACTCCAAGCTCACGCGGTTCCTCTCCGAGTTCTTCATGGAGAACAGCACCATCACGATGATCACCAACATCAACCCCAGAGAAGACGACTTCGTCGAAACCCTCCGAGTCCTCAACTACGCCTCGATGGCCAAAGAGATCAAGCTCATCGTCAGCGAGTTCAAAGCCCTGCGCATCGACCACCCCGCCAAGCCCAAGCTGCCGCCGATCCCCGACGCCAAAGAAGACCCTCCATCGGCCCTCAAGCAGCGGTCCAAGTCCGAGCTCTTCGACTCCCAGAAAGGTCTCGAGGAGCTACCCCGCAGGCCTCTGCCGCTCTTCGACGACGCCGCGCTGATCGACCGCCTCTGCAGCAAGATCCTCGAGCGGATCGACAGCGTGATGGAGAAGCACCTCGAGAAGTGGTCGCTGCTGCACCCCAGGTTCGAGTCCAAGCGACGAGTCGTCAAGACTGACATGGGCTACTGCGTGGAGATGATCGATGCCGCAGTGCAGACCGGAGACAGGAGCAGTCCCAACAAGAAGAAGAACAAAGCGCTTTCTTTTTCGTCCAAGTGCAAGAGGAGGTCCAACTCCGACGAGAAGCACCCAGACAAGCAGGTCGAGTTCCATCGCATCAAACTCAACGCACCCGCCTCGGCCACAGCCAC
>JFJP01051247.1_pt1 | contig 14762 bp, 11 predicted proteins | sample 431651 | NCBI WGS metagenome assembly JFJP01 (sample SAMN02602958, study PRJNA72255) | Microbial mat metagenome, whole genome shotgun sequencing project. | biome: fresh water; feature: sink hole; material: water; isolation source: purple microbial (photo- and chemosynthetic) mats found in...
ATTAAGTTCGATACAGGGTGAGTTCGGTGGAACAAACCCTGTATCACTTTCTGAATACTATGCAGGCGGTACCAACGTTCCCGGAGGTACCTCTGGTATCCCAACAACGGGACAAATAAATTTAGGTAGTTTCTTCGGCAGTGCTGCACCGATAACGGCATACGCTTTATTTGCCGGTGGATGGAAGACAGTCGGCCTGACTACTTCAAATAAGATTTTATATGCAACAGATGTTGTATCTTCCGCTACTGCTTTAACAACAGGCACGGGTCGCGGCGCGGCTGCTGGAAATTATACGTTTGGTGTAATGTCCGGAGGTTATACAGGTGCTTCTACAGCGTCTTCCGCTATTTTGAAGTATGATTATGCAAGCCATGTGATTTCAGCTTCCGGGAATTTAAGTGTAGTGCGTGTTACACATAGTGCCGTTGGTAATGCAACGTTTAGTGTACACGGTGGTGCTGGTAACGGAGCACCGGTAACGACAACAGATAAGTATCGCTATGCTACCAATACTGTTGCGGCTGCTACTGCTTTGCTAAGTGGCGCTTATGTTGGAACGGCTGCTGGAAATGATACAGTGGGTATTATACAAGGTTATTTAAGTGGCACAAACGCCTCTGCTTCAAAGTATAGGTATGCTTCAGACACCACGGCTTCAGCTACCCTGTTTACTACTACCGCACAGTCACGCGCAGCAACTGGAACTTCTACGGTTGGCATTTTTACCGGGGGTTTTACCAACGTAGTAATTGCAAATACCTTCAAGTATGCGTATGTAAGCGACGTTATTACTACAGGTACTGCTTTAGGCGCCGCAAAGAATCGTCACGGTGCCGCAGGTGATAGTAGCCTCGGTTATTTTGCTGCCGGTTATACTGCTACCTACGTAGCAACTACTGAGAAATATACCTTTGCTGGCGATGTTCGGGTTGCCGTGACTTCATTATCTGCAACAAAAATAACGCCTTTTTCTTTATCATCAACACCAGGCGGATTTTAGCCACTTGGAATTGAGTACTGTATGCCGTTACCTTCGACAGGTCCTATAAAACTTTCAGATCTTCAAACTCAGTTTGGTGGAGTTAGCCCAATCTCACTTTCTGAGTATTATGCGGGCGGCAGTAATGTGCCGGGTGGAACTTCAGGAACTGAACCTTTACCCTCTACAGGGCTTTTACGTCTTGGGATGTTTTTTGGAGCACCCGCAGCGGCACCACCTGGATTCGGTTTATTCGGTGCAAGCTATAACTCGGCGGCTGTAGTTATTATGACACTACAGAAATATGATTTTACAGCAAACACCATCTCTAATGGTACTGCACTTACGTCTGCGCGTGTACAATCGGGCGCTGCTGGTAATGCTTCTCTTGGTATCTTCGCAGGCGGTTACACTGGTTCTGTAAGATTAAACACGTCCACTAAATATGTATATGTATCAAACGTTTTATCTGGTGGTAGCACGATCAGTGTAGCACGTCGCCAAGTAGTCGGTGCCGGATCTTCCACCAATGGGTATTTTGCGTATGGGTTTTCTACGGCTGTCGTAGCAATTTGTGATATTTACAACTATGCAGCCAATACTGTGTCTTCAGGTACTTCATTTAGTCAGGGGAAAACAAACCCAGGCGCGGCAGGTACTGACAGTATCGGAGTCTGGTCTGCGGGTGCCACTACCGGTGTGTCCACAAGTACCGCAATTTATACTTATGCGACTAATACGATAGCCGCCGGTACTTCAATTACTGTAGCGAGAACTGCTATTAGTGGTTGCGGTAATTTAACAATGGGACTGTTTGGTGGTGGTCTAACTACATCACCGAGTACTGTAGTATTCGCTACCTTAGATAAATACGTATATGCAACAAATACTGTAACGGCATCTGTGTCTTTAGGCACTGCCCGTATGGCCACGGGTGCGACTTCGAGTCCCACTTATGGTTTATTTGTCGCAGGTGCAACAAACTATGTTGCATCGGCTGCAACATCAGTTACCGATAAGTATACTTTTGCATCTGATTTAAGATCAGCCGGAACAAATTTAACCACTGCTTTATACTATTCAAACGGACTTTCATCAACCCCGGGTTGGCTATAAGGATACATAATGCACTCATCAAATAATAGACGAAACCATGATTTTCAAATTGCTTACTTTCTTGCTGGTAGCTGTCATACACCAGACGGTGCATACTCTTTGCTTTGTGATTTGAAAGAAGAACGGGTATTGGCCTTAAATAATGTCAAATCGTCGGCATTGAAAGAACGCGCAAAAAGAATCCGAGCAGAGCGCAAGATGCAGTCAGAAGACGAAGCAGATCGTTTAGAAGGTGAAGCTGATCTGGCCGAGATTGAAGCATTCGTGGAAGTAACTGCCAAGAATATTGCCGCAGCCGAAGCCGAGTTGGCAACGATTGAGAAGTGTATTAGTTTGATTCAACCACTGCGTAAATACGCGCACCTGTCCGATGCTGAAGCTCATGAAGCTGCACAACCGGAAGAGTGGAAACTTGAGTTGATAAGCCGAGCTGAAAATTGTTTGCTAACTACCGGCGGTATTCCAACAGATCCACTTGGTGCGCCCGAGGCTATCCCAAACTTACTCGCTAAACCTCGGGGCTTTGACCTACCGAAACTTTTAGGTAATTAACATGACTTTACCGGCTTCTGGACAGATTTCGTTATCTACAGTTAGAACAGAACTTTCAGCCACCGGACAACTAAATCTTGGCGGTACTTCACCAAGAACTTTAGCAGGTATTGCCAGCGGCACTATCGGATTAAGTAACTTTTATGGTAAGACCTTTGCAGCCACTTACGCATTTTTTGGAGGTGGTGAGGGTACTCACGCAACTGTTGACAAGTATAAGTATACTGATAGCACAACAAGTTCCGCAACCTCATTAACAAACGGTGCAATGTATTTCGCCGCGGCGGGTAATACCACGCAAGGTGTTTACGGCGGTGGCATAAACTCAAGCTACACACGTGTGAATTTAACAACACGTTATACGTATGCTGGAAATACAACAGCTTTGCTTACTTCGGCAGAGGTCACAGCGGCAGCGCCTACCTGTATTCAACAGATGTTTATACACATGCCAGCAATACTGTTGCCGGAGGCGGTACTTTTGCAGCAACTGCAAAAGATTACGTAGGTGCTATGGGTAATGCTACGTATGGTATCTGGGCAGGTGGCGCTACTACAACTACTGCGCAATCTGGAGCAGAGCGTTACACTTTTGCCAGCAACACAATTGCTGCAACTACTGCTTTAGGCACTGCAAAGCGTTCAATTTCCGGGTGTGGCAATACGACAGAAGGTTATTTTGCAGGTGGCGTTATTGCAACTAACGCCTACACGAATATGATTGAAATCTACACTTTTTCAACAGGTTCTCGCGTTTCTGGCACGGCACTCGGTGTCTCTAAAGCTAGTATTCAAGCAGCTGGAAACAAAACCAAAGGTATTTTTGCAGGCGGTCACAACGGGGCGTCAATTTATTTTTCAGAAGTATATACTTACGCAACTAACGTGCGTACTGCCGGCAGTGATTTATATTCGGCGCGCTACGCGGGTGCTGCAACGTCTTCCGATCCAGGTGGTTTCTAAACTATAAGGAGTTTCAAAATGTGGTGGTCACTCATACTAAAATTCTTCACTTCAACACTTGTAAACTGTATAACTCACACGTCAATGATCTGACTGAAAAGGCCTACACAGACGGTATCTCAGCACAAAAAGCCAAGTGTGAAGAACAGATGAGGCAACTTGAAGCTGACCATGAGCAGTATGTAAAAGATACCGAGAAGAATGCAAAAGACGCAGCAGATAGTTTAGAAAAGATGCGTACCGATAGTGCTAAAAAGGTTGCCGACCTAAACAAAGAGTTAGATAAGAAGCAAAAAGAACTCAACAAGTACGTATACGGCAGTGACGGCAAGCAGATTAAGTGTCCTGAGTTGGAAGCTGCTGGTGAAATTCATTTGGGTTCAGACTTCACAACACAATGGAATAAATACAATAAGGAGTTGGTAAAATGAAAACACTTTTACTCGTTGCCACTTTGTTACTCTCAGCCTGTGCTTCTACTAAAGGTCCAGAAGATATTACGACGCCTCAAATGGATAAGCCTAAGATTGATGCACGCCTTCTAGTTGAGTGTGAAAAACCGTCAGAGTTGGTAGATAATCCCCGCCCGACCGACATTTTGAAACAGCACGGTGACGATCTGAAGAAGTTTACCGACTGTGCAGACAGCAAACGCCAGCTAATTGAGGCTGTGAAACCGATGATTGGTAACTAAGATGCCAACCCCGTATTTACAAAAGATTCACGATGAACACAAAGTCCCAATGTCCAAGTTGGAAGGATATTGGGAAAAAGCCAAAATGATTGCTAAGAAGTCTGCCAAAAAACAGCATTATACAACAGATGAAAACGGCAACTCTTTTGGTTTGGTTACTAAGATTTTCCAAAATATGCATGTTAAACCGCATTTGACGAAAGAGGAATGGGAAGCAAAACAGGCTCCTGAAAAGGAAACCCCTGCTGCGGCAGAAAAGAAATCAAAGATTGTTCGTAAAGATGACGAGGCAACGATTAAGAAGCTAGAAGCCGATGGATACAAATTGTCCGGACCTGTCCAAGGTTCCGCACATCTTCTTTACGAAAAGGGCGGTGAAGGTGAAAAGGAAAAAGAAGGTACAAAACCAGTTGAAGAAAACAAGCCTGCAGAAAAACCTGTGGAAGATGACGATGAAGAAGTTGATGAGGATGACTTAGACGAAGAAGACGATCCAAAATCAAAAAAGAAAAAGAAAGAAAAGGCGCCTGACTGGTGGCACACCGCGCGAAGACGATTCTCCGGATCATCCAGAATGGTGGAACGATCTTAGTCGGCAAGAGCAACGTGATTATATTAAGAAGAATCCGAAAGACGGTTACAAGATAACAGCACCAAAAGAAGAAGGCGATACTACCGAAGATGATCCACGCAACTTGCCGCAGATGAAATCTGTTAAGAAGGTTGCAAATAAGATTTGGGGTAAACGTCGTGCAAAGGTGGCACAGACCTTACAACATCATAAGACGGGCCTTCGCGCTATGAAAACTTTGTTAACTGGCGGTGAAGTAACGGGCGACGATTGGGAACAGGCGAAGATATTTGCAGGTTTAGCACCACTTGCAATACTAGCAGGTCATATGTTTGCCCATGAAGCGAAGTCCGGTAATCTAAGTGACTTTACAGGATTCTCAGTATCTAGTGACGGCGATGACACTGATTATCATGAAATGGCCTTAGAAGTTGCCGATAACTTTTACGCATGGGTGACTAATCAAGATATACCGGAACTTATTAAAAAGTTGAAAGCGGAGAAACAAGATGATTAAGTCTTCTATTAGTCCAAATGATTCAGGTTTTGGCCGTATTTTAGAAATGGGTCGAAACTTATCAGAAGCAGCTCTTTCTAGGGGTTTGACTGCTTCAGCAGCCGTACGACTTCCTGTAATGGGTAACTCTAGCAAAGACGGTTGGTGGGGTCCGGCAAATCGTACAGCTATTATTTCTTTTTCAATGCCTGTACCCTCGATGTATGAAATTGAGTTATCCTTACTTACCATGACTTATTCTCAGAGTTTGGTCCGGTTGAGATTGGTGACGCAGGTGTTGCAAGTACGTATGGCCAACCCGTAAATACGATTGACGAGTTGTTGGCAATTGACACCAATCCAGTACCCGATAAGACAGTCATTTACGTAGAAGAAGGTCACTTGATTTTTGCATTGGATACCGGAAGTTCAGAACCTATTAATCCGAATCTGATTTTACAGCCTAATGTAGGGCCTGGGCGTTGGTATCAGATTACTTCAACGACTGCAACTTTAGGCAACATTGACGCAGGCTTCACTGTCAAATGCGTCTATTGAAAAAGGCACAATCTTCCCAGCAGCGGCTAGTATTGGTGAATTATTCTATAAACTCGGCACCAATCAAGGTTTGTATTGCCACAACGGCATCGATTGGGAAAAAGTTTCAGAATCAGATGTTGTTTTAGCACATTTGGCCTCTACAGACAATCCACATAATACAACACCGGCACAGATTGGTGCAATTCCTTCATCAGCCGCTGGCGTTGCCGGCGGTGTTGCTACATTAGACGTGTCAGGTAAGGTTCCTGCAGATCAACTCCCTTCATATGTCGATGACGTATTAGAGTTTGAAAACTTGGCAGCTTTGCCCGGTCTTGGCACTGCTGGTGTGATCTATATTGCTATTGATACCGGCAAGACTTATCGCTGGACCGGCACTGTGTATGTTGAGGTTTCGCCAACAATCGGCACAAACTTATCATACACGGCCGCTTCACGTACGTTGGAAAGTTCTACTGGAACTGGAACGCAGTTGCCGTTAATGGGTAGCACTGCTGGTTTAGTGCCGCCGAGTTCTGGCGGTACTGCAAATTTCTTACGTGCTGACGGCACTTGGAGCACACCCGTTGAATATTCATTGCCTGCTGCTTCTGCCTCTGTATTAGGTGGTGTAAAAACAGGAACAGGTGTTACGGTCGCTGTTGACGGTACTATCAGTGCGAGTGTCACCTCGGTTGCTGGTCGCACTGGTGCTGTTACATTGTCCGCTTCTGATGTGAGTGGGTTAGCCAATATTGCAACTACTAGCAACTATAATGACTTAATCAACAAACCTGCGGAGTATTCGTTGCCGACTGCTTCAACTACCGTTTTAGGTGGTGTTAAAGTTGATGGTTCGACTATTACTATTGCCGACGGTGTGATTAGTTCTACAGGTGGTGGCGGAGGTGACGGCGCAACTGCGTTGGACGGTTTGACTGATGTTGTTATTTCGTCACCTGCGGCCGGTGATACTCTGTATTACAATGGTAGCCAATTCGTAAACCAGCCCAATAGTGCAGTCGGAGCTGTTACATTTGGTACGTATGCAAGTGCTACACGTACCACTGCAGGTCTGTTTACAACCTATACACCATTATCGAAAACGTCAAATATTGCAAATGCCTTCAACACAAGTACTGGTGTATTTACTGCGCCGGTTGCTGGTGTATATTCATTTAGTTACACGTTTAAGAAAGATGATGCAAATGTAGGTAGGTCGGTATTGAATCTGTACGTAAATGGTAGCACTGCCGCAGAAGTTGTAGAGACCTATGGACCCTATCAAGATATTGGGGGTAGCACTGAATTAAATTTAGCAGCCGGTGATACGGTATCTCTTTATTTTACACCAGTGGGCGGTGCTTGGAATCACTTAGTATTTTTCTCTGGACATTTAGTTAGTGGCATTTCATCGCCAGCGACAGTAGCCGCAAAAGGGTATCGCACAAACTCTAATCAAAATATCTCAGCATCTACGTGGACTAAGGTGCAGCTCAATGATAAGAGCTTTGACACTAACAATGCGTTCGACCCAAGTACAAACTACCGTTTTACTGCACCGATTGCCGGTTACTATCACGTAAGCGGCTCAGCGCACGTAGCTACAACAGCGGGTTCAGATAATAAAGAAGTGGCTATTTTTAAGAACGGTGGGTACTTTGTTGGTGACGGAAACTTCCTCACATCTTCAACAGCGGATAGGTTAAAACCTTCCGGTACTGTGTATCTTAACTCTGGAGACTATGTTGAGTTGTGGGCACACGCCACGGGAACATCCCCTTACATTTCAGGTAATGATAGTGGCCTGACTACTTACATGGACGTAGTACTTATAGGTGGTAATGCGGCTACAAGTCAGACACCTGTAACATTCAAAGCAACCCCGGCCTCAGCGCAAACCATAACAGCAAATACGTGGACTAAAGTTAATCTGGGTGCTACGCAATGGGATACTAATAGCTTCTTTAATAAGTCTACATCTAAGTTCCAGCCGACTATTGCAGGCTATTATCAAATATCATTCTCAGTCGGTACTGGTTCTGGTTCTGCTTATACTCGCATAATTGGTCGCGTTGATCTGAACGGCAGTACTGCAATTTACGGAACAAGTTTTGATTCGCCGACTACTAATAATGCGTTGTTTACTGGTGGTAGCGGCACGGTGTACATGAACGGCACTACAGACTACTTAGAACTGTACACCTTTTCATCAGCAACGTCACCGGTTCTTTCTGCAAGTAACTCAATGTGCTATATGTCAGGGTCACTTGTTACAGCACAAGCTACACCTGCTGCGGTGGCATTCAGTGCATCGCGGTCTGGAAATCAGTCTATTTCATACGCTGCTTGGAATAAAGTTCAAATAAATTCAAAAACTTCTGATACGAATAGTTTTTTTGATACTACAAATAATAGATTCCAACCAAAAATTGCAGGTTTTTATCAGATTAATGGTAGCGTTTCAATTGAAGCTACTTCCGGACTTGGACACCTAACTTCAAACATTTATGTTAATGGGGTGTCTGTTGCCCAAGGCAGCTGGGGGCAACCCGCTGCTGCAACTATTGGACAATCATCTGTAAGTCATCTTGTTTATCTAAACGGTTCAACAGACTACGTTGAACTATGGGGTTGTACTTGGGGCACTCCAGTTAGCCCGGTATTTGGTGTTGCGTGCCGTTTTTCTGGTTTCCTAATATCTGCCGCTAATATAACACCTGTTGATAAGGCATATCCATATATAAACAATACAATATACGTTGCTACTACAGGTAATGATTCTACTGCTGACGGCGGTTCAGCCGCTCCGTTCCAAACGATTCAGGCTGCGGTCAACTATGCTACACAATTTGTTTGGACTGCGGCACCTACAATCCAATTAGCCGATGGCACTTATAACGGCACTATCACACTGCCGGCAATACGCTATAAAGATGGTTTGTTTAGATATACAGTAATTCAAGGCAACACGTCAAACCAAAATGCAGTTATTACACAATCCGCTAGTTCCGCTTTTAATAATACACGTACTGATGGGGTTTGGCACATCAAGCATATGAAGTGTATTGGCGGCGATAGTGTTATTTCTGCAAGTGACGGCACTGTATACTTATCCTATCTTACTTTGCAAAATACTGCCGGTAACACTTGGTGGACTGGCTTTATGATTCGTTCTTGGGACAGGGGTAATATTTTTATCAGTCAGGGTATCGTTATCACCAGCACTTGCTATTCAGTTATCTGTGCATATCGTAAAGGTATGGTACAAGGCCATGAAGCAGTAACGATGAATATCTCCACGCCGATTACGGTTTCCTTCTTTGCCTTATCGCAAGTAATGGGTATGGTAGAAGTTCCAGGAATTTCCTACTCTGGTTCGGCAGTAACGGGCGCCAAATATATGTGTAGGTATAACAGTTTCCTTGGGCTGTGGGGTAAAGTGCTGCCCGGTTCAGCAGCAGGACAAGTCGGTGACGGTGGTGTTGTCGGCGCTTGACCTTTTAACTTGATGCTAATTTAGATCAATCGTAGTTCTACACAACGCATCGTACAATCTCGGGTGGGTCTCTGTGGCCCACCCATGTTTACGTAGTCATTTGGAGGCATTCATGCTTATCGATGGAATTGTAGTCCCTAGCACAGCTAAGGCAAAGATTAATCCAACTCCCCTGGAAGACACCGACGGTGCTAACAAAGCAGATGAAACGGGTGCTGTACCTACGGGTCAGTTACCACCCCTCAATTATGTACCGTTGTCAACAAAAGCGTCAGCCAATGGCGTTGCTACGCTAGATGCTGACGGCAAGATTCCTACCGATCAATTACCCGGACTTGCTATTTCCGACACTTACGTAGCGGCTACCGAAGCAGAAATGCTGGCTATCGGTGCACAACGCGGTGATGTGTGCGTACGTAGTGATGTACACAAATCTTACATTCTACAAGGCCAGGACCCTACGCAATTGTCCGGTTGGTTGGAGCTGATTGGTGATACTTACACGCGCACTCAGATTGACTCAAAAATATCTACGGCAACAACCACGCAATACCACGGTACACCTTACGATATTGCTACAGCGGTGATTAACAAACCCAGCGGTACGGCAAAAGTACTGCGTTTTGTCGCACCCCGGCTGTTTACGATACCGACAAATGCTGTAGGTAGTTTATTCCGTGCTGGAACGGTATCTCTCGCAAATGCTACGTTTTTAGTTTATAAAAACTCAGACCAGATTGGTACTATTACCTTTACAGCGGGTGTTGCTAATGCGACTTGCGTATTAACCGAGACTATTTTTACAGCCGGTGATATGCTTACCATTACTGCACCGCCGGTGCAAGACCAAAAGCTTGCTGACCTTGTATTTACTATTGTTGCGGGGCTGTAATCATGACTAGCGATCCTTACTGGAACACGGTAGGTTTATTATTAAAATCCAAACCCGGTGCTACTACAGGACAGCAAAATAATACCGTCTTAGATAGTTCAACTAATAATTTTACTATTACACGTGCCGGTAATGTGACGCAAGGTTCATTTAGCCCCTATGGTAGTGCTGGTGGTTCACTGTATTTTGACGGTGTTGGTGACTATTTAACTGCTCCTGCAAATGTAGCATTTCAACTAGGTACTGGAGACTTTACTATCGAGTGTTGGTTTAAGACAACGTCCACCGCAAGTCAATCAATTATCGGTATTGATCGTAACGATAGCACCTGGTGTCACAACTTTAATTTAGTAAATGGTAATATTTATTTCTATGAAGGTGGGTCATCTACGGGTGATACTTCATATCCCGTAGATGGGAACTGGCACCATATTGCAGCAGTGCGGCAAAGCGGTATAAGGCATATGTTTGTTGACGGTGTATTAAAGACTTCTGTTGCAGACACTTACAATATCAGTGGCACTTATTTAACGGTAGGGTCAAGCAAATCAAATAGTACTACACCGACTTATTCATTTAACGGCTATATATCAGACTTACGTATCCTCAAAGGAACAGCACTCTACACAGCATCCTTTACTCCACCTGCTGATCCGTTGACTGCAATTACAAACACCCAACTTTTATTAGCTGGTACGAATGCTACGGTTAAAGATTACTCAGGTAAGTCTGACGTAGAAACAGGCGGTACGTCACAGGTAAGTACTGCGGTAAAGAAATTTACTGAAGGTACGTTATCCTTTGATGGCACGTCGTATCTAACCTTGGCTAATAATGCAGATTTTAACCTCGGTTCTGATAACTTCACTATTGAAACGTGGGTATATATTAAATCGTTTGTCCCATCCCGAGCCGTTACTATCTGCGGTAAATGGGAATCCGGCGGTGGGACGGCTAATGCAAATCACTCTTGGTTTGCTTATGCATCCCACGATGGAACAACCCCGCAATTTAGAGGTATTGTTCAAGTAGGAACAACTGCACAGTATTCAATTACTGGGACAAAACCTATATCTGTGAACACCTGGTATCATTATGCTTTAGTTAGAAACGGCACTACGCTGAGTATGTATGTTAACGGTGTCCGTGATGGTAGCGTTACTATACCCGCAACATTTACGGATATTTCTTATCCGGTTACAGTAGGCGGAGCTGCCTATTTAACCAACAGCGAGTCCTTCCTAAATGGTTATATTGATGACCTGCGTATCACTAAAGGTGTTGCTCGTTATCTAAATGATTTTGCTGTTGATACACAAGTTCCGGTTGATCCACGTGCAAATCAGTCTACCTCACTAGCTGTCAATCAGACTGTCTGCGATACGTATATCGATAACGTTTCGGCACTTTTGCTTTTGAATGAACCTGCGGGTAGCACTGCCTTTACTGATTCGGGCAAAGGTAAAGTAGTGGCACGTGTGGGTAATGTTGTTACAAATGCTACTGGCGTTTTCAATAATTCCTCTGCGTATTTTGATGGTTCTGGTGATTACTTATATATTGGCAGTTCAGCAGATTTTGCTTTTGGTACCGGTGACTTCACGGTTGAGCTTTGGTGTTACATGACTGAATTTAATTCGCCAGGTGGTACACTGGTTAGCATGTGGACATCACCCTATCCGTTTAAAATGTCTATCGGGGATGGTTATATAAATGCCGGACCGAACGGTGGAGATATAACAGGTGCTCACTCGGTTGGTCTAAATACCTGGTGTCATGTTGCGTATTCACGTAACTCCGGAACGGCACGTCTATTCCTTAACGGCACGCAAGTTGGCACAAACTCTAATACAACAAACGTTGCAGCACAGGCTTTTTACGTAGGTGTCAAGAGCGACACACTAAACTATAACTTCAAGGGCAATATAAGTGATTTGCGTATCACCAAGGGTGTCGGACGTTACGTGTCAAACTTCTCACTCCCTACTGTACTTTCCTCAAATAATTCAAACAATACGTTTGTTGATAGTTCTGCCAACAACTCTGCAATTACCCGTAATGGCAACGTGTCTCAAGGCACATTTAGCCCATTTAGTAACAGTGGGTTTGGCACTTATTTTAATGGCACAACTGATTATCTAACTGTTGCAGCCAGTGCAGCGTTTGGCTTAGGAACTGGAGATTTTACAATAGAAACGTGGCTTTACAAAACGAATGTTGCTTCACAGCAAGGCACATTAGTTGATTTAAGATCAGCCGCCGCAGCAGAAGCTACTAATCTATCTCTACAAGCAACGACGGGCATTATTCAAGTTTATGATAGCGGTGGCAACGTGGTTAGAGTATTCAACACTGCTATAAAATCAAATGAGTGGACACACGTTGCTTATACACGACAAGCAGGCGTACTGAAAGTATTTATAAACGGTATCCAAGAAACGAGCACTTATGCTTGTACCAGTGATTTTGGATCAAGTAAACCTTGTTCTATCGTTAGAAACCTTGCGGGAACAACTTACGATTTTGGAGGATACTTATCCAACTTACGTATAGTAAAAGGAACTGCTGTTTATACCTCAAATTTCACACCATCGACGACACCCTTAACCGCTGTGTCGGGTACATCCTTGCTTACGTGTCAGGATAATCGTTATATCGACAGGTCTCCCAACAACTTCACAGTTATAGCATCGGGTACTCCTAAAGTAGAGGCATTTTCACCATTTGCTCCAACAACATACAGTGCAGCAACAAATGGCGGCTCAATGTATTTTGATGGAACGGGTGATTATGTGTCAACCCCGTCCTCTTCTAGTCTTGGGTTGGGTTCAGGAGACTTTACACTAGAAGCGTGGGTTTATCCTACTACTTCGGGTACTGAAAAAGGGATTATCGACCTACGTTCTGGGTCTGCCTCTGGGTGCACTCTAATTCTTGGTACATCTAACGCTTTACAGTTTCAAGTAAACAGTGGTAATGTTATTGTTGGCTCTTCCTTGGTATTGAATGTGTGGAACCACGTGGCTGCTGTTAAGAGTGGATCGGTTACCAACTTGTATCTAAACGGAGTACAAACAGGAACGATATATACAGATAATAACACATACCCAAGTACATCAAGAATTTGTGTTGGTGCCGATGACGACGGTTCACCAAACGCTTTCATGACAGGTTATATTGCCGATGTTCGCCTCACCAAAGGCTCTGCACTATACACAGCAGTGTTTACACCACCGACAGCACCGTTAACGCCAGTTGCTAATACTCAACTATTACTCGCTGGGACAAATGCAGCAGTGTATGATAATAGTGGTAAGGTGGATATTGAATTACTCGGTACTGCAAAGGTTAGCACTGCTGTAAAGAAGTATTCCTCAAGTATTGCTTTTGACGGTACTGAATGTTGGTTTAAGTCAAACAGTATAGCAACAGCACAATTTATCTATAGTAGCCAAACTCAAAGCGGTTATGTGGAAGCGCCTGACATTTATTTAAGCTCTTCAAAGCTGTATTTCCAACGTAGCAGCGCAAACCCGATAGTTGGTACAACTACACTTCTTTCAAATACTTGGTATCACGTGGCACTTTCACGAGTTTCCGGTATCACTAAACTATTTTTAAATGGTGTGCAAGAAGGTAGCAGCTATACTGATGCAAACAATTATATAGCTCCGGTGACAGGTCGACCTTTAGTTGGTAGATATGGTTATGCAGATAGCAGCTATTTCAACGGTTACATTGAAGACCTACGTATTACCAAAGGTGTTGGCCGTTATGCTACTGGATTTACGGTTCCTGCAACTACATTAGGTGCTGTTACAAAAACGTTGCCAACTGCTTTATCTACCTATGCTCCGACAACGTATGAAGCAACCGGTGGTGATCCTTACTACAACCAAGTAGTATTGCACATGCACATGGACGGCAGTAATGGTGGTACTGTCTTTGCCGATCAAAAAGGTAACGCAATTACTGTTACTTCACCAGCGTTATTAAAAACAGATAATAAGAAATTCGGTGTAAGTGGTGCTTACTTCAGTGGTTCAGCAGCTCGTATTGCAGCAACAAATACTGCATTTACTTTTGGTACTGGTGATTTTACTATTGAGTGCTGGGTAAATACAAGTTCTGTTGATAACAAAGGACTATTTCAAATATCTACTGTAGCGGGTGGGTTACAAAATGCAGTAACAAATAGTTCTGCTGCTAGTATAGTAGGTGGATTTTTAACTGTATATGCAGCCAACGGTGGTTATGCAGCAGGTACAATTTCAATAAGTACAAATACATGGACACACATTGCATTGGTACGTAGTAACGGTGTTACCAAGAGTTATGTTAATGGCGTTGTAGATCAGATTATTCCTGATACGTATAATTACACTGGAACCAATTTAGTTATCGGCGGTTACTATTCAACAGGTTATTTATTACCCGGATATATTGATGAAGTACGT
>JFJP01022198.1_pt1 | contig 14761 bp, 11 predicted proteins | sample 431651 | NCBI WGS metagenome assembly JFJP01 (sample SAMN02602958, study PRJNA72255) | Microbial mat metagenome, whole genome shotgun sequencing project. | biome: fresh water; feature: sink hole; material: water; isolation source: purple microbial (photo- and chemosynthetic) mats found in...
TGCGGTAAATCTTCCGGGAAAGCGCGGCGCAGAGCGTTTCCAAAACCAGCGTGGATTTTCCCGAACCGGACACACCCGTCACGCAGATAAAGCATCCCAGCGGAAATTCAGCGTCAATCTGCTTGAGATTGTTTTCCGACGCGCCCCTGACAATCAGCCTTTTTCCGTTTCCGACACGGCGGACAGACGGAACTTCGATCCGCTTTCTGCCGGAAAAATACTGACCCGTCAGAGAATGTTCATCTTTGAGCAAAGCTTCGGGTGAGCCTGAAAAAACAATACTGCCGCCGTTGATTCCCGCGCCGGGTCCCATATCCACCACATAATCCGCAGCCCGGATGGTCTCCTCGTCATGCTCCACGACCAACACGGTGTTTCCGAGATCACGCATCTGCAAGAGTGTCGAAAGCAGCCGCCGATTATCCCGCTGATGCAAGCCGATGCTGGGTTCATCCAGCACATACAAAACGCCGGTCAGTTTGGAGCCGATCTGTGTGGCGAGGCGGATGCGCTGGCTTTCGCCGCCGGAAAGCGTATGCGCGGACCGGTCAAGCGTGAGGTAGGAAAGCCCCACATTTTCAAGAAAGCCGAGCCGCGAGACAACTTCCTTCAAAATCCTGCCCGCAATAATTTCATCTTTGCCTTTCAGATGCAATTCATCGAAGAATTTCAAGGCATTCGTTACCGATAAAGCCGTGACCTCGGATATGGAAAATCCGCCGACTTTCACAGACAGCGCAGCTTTGTTCAGCTTTGCGCCCCTGCATTCGGGACAAGGACGGAAATTCATATATTGCTGAATTTCTTCACGGATTTGCTGAGAATCGGTTTCCATGTAGCGCCGTTCCAGATTCGGAATGACGCCCTCAAAAGCTTTCTGATAAGTAAAACGGCGGTCGTTTTGCTCAAAATTAAAGGTAATCAGCTCTGCGCCGGAGCCGTAAATCAGCACCTTTTTGAAGTAATCCGGCAGTTCTTTGTACGGCGCATAAATATCAATTCCGTAGTGAGCGGTCAGAGATTCCAGAAATCCGGCAAAATATGAGGAATGTCGGTTCGCCCAGGGCGCAACCGCGCCGTCCCGCAAAGAGAGCGCGGGATCGGGAATCAGCAGTTCCGGGTCAAATTCTGTGCTTGAACCGAGTCCGCCGCATTTGGGACACGCGCCCTGCGGCGAATTGAAGGAAAAGCTTGCCGGGGTAAATTCCGGGTAGCTCACGCCGCAGGCGATGCACGCGGATTTCTCGCTGAAAAGAACAGATTCGCCGCCAACCGCCTCCACCGTAACGAGACCGTCTGATTGCGCCATCGCCAATTCCAAAGAATCGGCGAGCCGCTTTCTGATGTCTTCTTTGATGACTAAGCGGTCCACCACCACGTCAATATTGTGTTTTTTATTTTTATCAAGCCCTCCGGCATCCTCGATTTCAAAAGTTTCTCCGTTCACCCTGACACGGGCAAAACCTTCTTTTTTCAAATGCTTGAAAAGCTTCTCGTGCGTGCCTTTCTGTCCTCTGATTAAGGGCGATAAAATGATGATCTTTGTCTTTTCCGGCAGCGCCGTGACCTGATCCATGATCTGATCCAAACTCTGCGAAGATATGGGATTTCCGCACTGATAACAATGAGGTCTGCCGATTCTTGCAAACAGCAGGCGGAGATAGTCGTAAATCTCGGTGACAGTTCCCACCGTGGAGCGGGGATTGTGGCTGGCAGTCTTCTGCTCGATAGCAATGGCAGGCGACAAGCCTTCAATCATATCCACATCGGGTTTGTCCATGCGCTCCAGGAACTGGCGCGCATAAGCAGAAAGGGATTCAACATATCGGCGCTGTCCTTCCGCGTAAAGCGTGTCAAATGCCAGCGTTGATTTGCCGGAGCCGGACAGCCCCGTGATAACCACAAGTTTGTTTCTGGGCAGCTCGACATCAATGTTTTTGAGATTGTGCTGTCTTGCGCCCCGTATGATGATGTTGTCGTTTGTCATTTTAAATTAAACTCGTTACTTTAAATTTTACTTAAATCTGACATAATAAAGGCAAAATGTAAAGCATCATGTAGGGCAGATTTAAAAACTTCCTGTCTGTTAAAAAAAATCTTGTTTCCGAGAGCAGTTAGTTTTAATATTCAGAAAATTGAAAATATAGGAGAAAGACGATGGCAGTTCACGAGAGCAAAAAATTTGCAGAAAAACACGGACCCGATGCAAAACCGGATACTTTGATCCGGGAAGAAATTTTGAAACGCACGAAAAACAATGAACTCCCCTGTGCAGTCGCGTTTGAGATCGCAAAATCTATGGGCGTGCTGCCCAAAGAAGTCGGGAAAACCGCTGATTTGATGAATATGAGACTTGTCAAATGCCAGATGGGGCTTTTCGGCCATACACCGGAAACAAAGGCAGTGAAGCCGCATCCGGATGCGAGCCGGGAATTAAAAGATGCTATTCTGAATGCAAGGGTTAATGAAAGGCTTCCCTGTAAAAGCGCATGGGAAATCGCAGCCCGGCTTGACATCGGAAAAATGACGGTCAGCGGCGCGTGCGAGTCTCTGAGTGTAAAAATAAAACCCTGTCAGTTGGGCGCATTCTGAATTGAAGAAAGATTTGACAACTTTCTCGTTCCCACGTTCCGCGTGGGAACGTCATCCGGAGTCAATCAGGTTTGCAAAACCGTTTATAAAATCTTGTTGAATTTTTTAGAGGATCATTGTTATAATTACAATTAAATTTTATAGAACTTTCTCTTTAAATTAGAGATTAAATCAGGTCTGTCGCTCAGATGATCTTCGCGTACCTGTTTATATCGTTATTGTTACCCGTTAAAATGAAATAGGGGAGAGGAAGACATAAATGTTACGATTTCAATATATTATTGTTATATTTTTATGTTTGACGATTCTAGCGGTCAAGGCATTTGCCGTTTGTTCGTGTGAATGCGAGTTGGGATGGATCGGGCTTTATAACATGGATATGTTGGAGTGGTTGGAGAATCAGAACAAGATCAACATGGAAAAGATATGCCCCAAAAGCATGTATGCAAAAGAACGCAACACTTGCATTCAGCAACATCTTAACCCTATGAGGAAAAGGATTGATGTCAGAAAAGCTCCTACTTATCAGTCAGAAATATTGGGGCAGATCGAAATCGTTGCGACACCTGCAAAAGGGCTATCTGCGGTTTGGGTAACGCCCATTTCTTCATCACCGTTTATGACAGATATGTTTGACGAGGATTGGGGCTACGGTCCATATTTTCATATGACTGTGATGGGTCGTCATGGCTCATGGTTTTTACTCCCACGCAATCCTTTTCCTGATAAAGCATGGATCGATACAAATCAGTTCACTCAAGCAGCAGATTTTAAAGTGATCAATATAGGCGAAGTTTATCTTTTCAGAGGCGAAAGTATAGTTATTACAAGTATTCAAAAAAAGACTTTTACCATTCGCAAAGAGCAGCCTGCCGATATGTGGTGCGATTCAGGAGAACCGCCAAAGATGACCTCGAGCCACTATAGGACACTCAGAATTTCCGAACTTTTCAACAAAGATTGTCATTTGATACTGAAAGTGAAATATACAAGAGGTTGCTAACAACTTTATCAACCAAATATTCAATGTAAATCAAAGATGTTGATGACAGACTTCAACTGCTGGCTGTTATCGGCGCGGGCATTGACGGTTTTCCTCCTGAAGAAATAGCGGAGGAACTCAGAGTTTTATATGAAAAAGTCAATTTTCAGCGTCATCTTTTCCTCTTGAAAAAATAACGAAGGAGACAAAAAAATAACATGGCAAAACAGGAAAAAACAGCAATCACACCGACCAGAGACGAGGATTACTCGGAATGGTATCAGGAAGCGGTGAAACTTTCAGATATGGCAGACCGCTCGCCGGTCAGGGGCTGCATGGTGATCAAGCCCTGGGGATATGCGCTCTGGGAAAACATCGTGCGGGAACTTGATGATATGTTCAAGGACACGGGCGTCAAAAATGCCTATTTCCCGCTTTTTATCCCTTTGAGTTTTCTCGAAAAAGAAGCCGAGCATGTGGAGGGCTTTGCAAAAGAATGCGCGGTGGTCACGCATCACAGGCTTGAAAAAAATGCCGAAGGCGGATTGGTTCCCGCGGGGCAACTGACCGAGCCGCTGGTGGTCCGCCCCACTTCCGAGACCATTATCGGCGATTCTTTTTCCAAGTGGATCACGAGCTACCGGGAACTTCCCTTGCTGATAAACCAGTGGGCGAATGTGGTTCGCTGGGAAATGCGGACCCGCATTTTTCTGAGAACCAGCGAATTTTTATGGCAGGAAGGGCATACCGCACATGCCACAGAAAAAGAAGCCGTTGAACGCACCCGCATGATGCTTGATGTCTATGCAAAGCTTGCCGAGGAATATCTCGCAATGCCGGTGATCAGGGGCAGAAAAACCCCTGCGGAAAGGTTTCCCGGCGCGGTGGATACGCTGTGCATCGAGGCGATGATGCAGGACAAAAAAGCCCTTCAGGCAGGAACTTCTCATTTTCTGGGACAGAATTTTGCCAAAGCCTCTGAAATCAGATTTCATTCTGCCGAAGGCGCGGAAGAATACGCATGGACGACATCATGGGGCGCATCCACCCGCCTGATCGGCGGCATTATCATGACTCACGGCGATGATGACGGCGTTATTCTGCCGCCCCGGGTCGCGTCTGCTCAGGTCGCTCTTCTTCCCATCATCAAAAAGCCCGAAGACAAAGCTGCTGTTATGGCTTTTACCGAAAATCTGGCAAAAGAACTCCGCGGACAGTTCTATCATCACCGCAAAATCCGTGTGGAAATTGACGACCGGGACAGCGGCGCAAAAGGATGGGACTGGATCAAAAAAGGCATTCCTCTGCGGGTGGAAATCGGTCCCAGAGACATTGCCGCAGATTCGGTTTTTGTAGGAAGGAGAGATAAAGCGCATAAAGATAAAACTTCCTTCAAACGGGCGCAGTTTGTTCAGGATATTACAAAAATCTTAGACGAGATACAGGCAAATCTCTTTGAGCGAGCCTTGACATTCCGGGAAAAAAATACCATTGTTATCAATGAGAATAAAGAATTTTACAGGTATTTCACCCCGCAGAATCAGGAAAAACCTGAAATACACGGCGGATTTTCATTGTCTCACTGGTGCGGTAACGCGCAGTGCGAGGCAAAAATAAAGGAAGACCTGAGCGTTACCATACGCTGCATTCCGTTTGAGGGCGGAGAGGGAAAAGGAAAATGTGTCTGTTGCGGCAGCCCGGCAGATAAACAGGTAATCTTTGCAAAGGCTTATTAATTAGGGCGTATTTTTTAGCCACGAATAACACGAATTATTTCACGAATAAAAACACACGAATTATTTTTAATAAATTAAAACGAATTAAAACCGATTGACACGAATATTATAATAAGTTACTTATTTTAATTTGTGTTTCATTCGTGATAAAATTCGTGTGCATTCGTGGCAAAAAAAAATTACCGGTGACTTATGATTCGTATTAATGACATAATGGAAAAAATGCTTGAAATCAATCCCGAAGCGGATTTGGAGTTGGTGGAACGCGCCTATATCTATTCGGCAAAAGTTCATGACGGACAAGTCCGGCTCTCCGGCGAACCGTATCTGTCGCATCCGCTTGAAGTTGCAGGGATTCTTGCTGATATGAACCTTGATCCGGTCAGCGTCGCGGCAGGTCTTCTGCATGATGTGGTTGAAGATACCCATGCCACCGAAGAGGAAATCAGAGAAATGTTCGGGACCGAGGTCTGCCACATCGTGTCCGGCGTCACCAAAATCAGCAAACTCAGTTTTGACAATGCCGAAGCCCGTCATGCGGAAAGCATCCGAAAAATGCTTTTTGCCATGGCAGACGACATTCGCGTGATACTGATCAAATTGGCAGACCGGCTTCACAACATGCGAACCTTGCAGTATCACAAAAAAGAAGACAAAAAGAAAGAAATCGCTCAGGAAACATTGGATATTTACGCGCCGATTGCTTCCCGTCTCGGTATTTACTGGATAAAAAAGGAGCTTGAAGACTCCTCCTTTATGTATGTACTGCCTAAAGAATATTTGAATATCAAGACCTTGGTCTCCAAGGACAAATTAGAGCGGGAAGCCTATATTGAAACCGTGACGGGTCAGATCAACAAAGAAATGAGCAAGGCAGATATTAAGTGTGAAGTTACAGGCAGATACAAACATTTCTACAGCATTTATCAGAAAATGGTAAAACAGGGACTTTCCTTTGAAGACCTCTATGATATTATTGCATTTCGGATCATTGTTGATACAAAATTCCAATGCTATGAAGCACTGGGATTTGTACACGCTTTATGGAAACCCATTGACCACAAGTTCAAAGATTATATCGGACGCCCCAAATCGAATATGTACCGGTCGCTTCATACAACCGTGATCGGTCCCTACGGAGAAAGAATCGAGATACAAATCCGAACATGGGAAATGGACAAGGTTGCAAAATCCGGAATTGCGGCGCACTGGAGTTATAAAGAAGGAAAACGCGTTGACGAGAACATCAGCAAACAGTTTGCATGGATACAGAATCTCATTGAAAATCAGGAGAATATCAAAGACCCGAATGAATTTCTGGAAAATGTCCGCATTGATCTGTTTCCTGACGAGGTTTATGTGTTCACGCCTGCCGGAGAAATAAAAGCCCTTCCCAAGGGCGCAACGCCGGTGGATTTCGCTTACATGGTGCATACGGAAGTGGGGCATCAGTGCGTCAGTTCCAAAGTCAACGGCCGGATGGTCCCGCTCAAATATGAACTGGAAACCGGCGATATTGTTGAAATTATAACTTTAAAAGGCCACAATCCCAGCAGGGACTGGCTGAAATTTGTCAGAACCGTCAAAGCCCGTTCCAAGATACGGCAGTGGATCAAAACTCAGGAAAAAGAACGCAGTCTTACGCTGGGACGCGAGATGTGCGAAAAAGCTTTCCGCAAACACCGCCTGAATTACGCGGAACTGATAAAGTCGGAAGAAATGGAAGCGGTGCTGGAATGTTTCGGTTTTAAGACTGCGGATGATCTCGTTGAAAATGTGGGTTACGGCAGGGTCACTCCCTGGCAGGTCGTAAAAAAATTTATAGCCAAGCCCGAAGAAGAAGAATGCAGTCCCGGAAATGATGAAAGCCTTGACAAGCTTGTGGGAAAAAGCCCCCGGAAAAAACCCGGAACCGGCGTGGTGGTAAGGGGAATTGACGACATATTGGTCAGATTCGGCAAATGCTGCCAGCCGGTGCCGGGAGACGCTGTTACCGGCTACATTACCCGTGGCTACGGTGTGACGGTGCATAAAACCACCTGCGTCAATGCGCTGAAAATGAACCCGGACAGACAGATCGAAGTGGAATGGAATGAAAGTATTGCGGAATCCTATCCGGTCAGAATACGGGTGATTTCCCATGACAGAGTGGGGCTGTTGGCTGATCTGGCATCCAATATCAGCAAAAACGGCGCGAACATTCTCAGCGTCAATTCCCGAACGCGGGAAAACAAGATGGTCGATAGTCTTTTCACCTTAACTGTTCGGGATACAGAACATTTGGACAGAATTCTATCGGCCATCCGAAAAATAAAGCAGATTCTGGAGGTTAAACGGATCGGCAATTAAGGCGCTTTGACAACATGACCCGATTTGATGCAGCCGGTACAGACAATCATTCTCTTGATCTTTCCTTTGTATAAAGCCCGCACCCGCTGAAGGTTCGGGTTGAAACGGCGTTTTGTGACATTGTGCGCGTGGCTGACATTGTTTCCGACCATCGGCTTTTTTCCGCAGATTTCACACATTCTGGACATAATTTATCTCCTGTAAATATTTTCCTGTAGAGCGGGTTTCAAACCCGCTTTACTATATGTTTTTTTTACCACGAAGCACACGAATTTTTTTACCACGAAGCACACGAAAATAATGAAAATCACGAAGATATGAAAGCATATTTCAAAGAATTTCGTGCTTTCGTGGTAAAAGAATTTCGTGCTTTCGTGGTAAAAAACAATTATTCTTTCACCAAATTCTTACACTTCAAGGCATATTGCTGCGCGTCCTGATAGGTCTTTCCGGCATCGGGATAATCGGAAATCACGGTCTCAAAACGCTCAATCGCCGCCTTGTAGTGTTTGCTTTTATAATAAAAAAGCCCTACATAAAATTCGTGTTCGGCAAGGTTCTGTTTGCATTTTCGGATATTTTCTTTTGCGCTGGCTGCATAAGCATTTCCGGGAAGCTGCTCGATCAGGCGGTTGAAAACATCAATCGCCTTCTGTGTCGCGGTCTGATCCCTGTCTATGGTTTCCATCCGCTTGAAATGACACATGCCGATCTGATAGACCACATAAGGGACCGCTTCGTTCCGAGGATGAAGCTTTTCAAAAGATTCATAAGCAAAGACCGATTCTTCATAAGCTTCCAGCTCATAATGGGCGTCTGCTATCTTCAATTCGGCAAGAGCTGCAAATTTACTGAAAGGATACCAGTCCTTCAATTTTTCAAAGGATTCGATTGCCGCCGCGTAATTTTCTTTTGCAAACGCAGCCATGCCTTCATTTGCCAAGTCTTCGGCGGTTTTTTCCTTTTTGGGTTCAAACCATGCACAGCCGGACAGCATCAGCAGCGGAATCAGGCAGATAATGAATATATGCTTTATTTTCATAGGGTTTTAAGCCAGCCTTAAAAATTGAGAATTGAGAATTTAAAGATTTCTCGCTTCGCTCGAAATGACAATGCCTCAATTCTCAATTCTCAATTCTCAATTCTCAATATAATGTTCTGCCGAAAATGCCGCAACGGCAGCATCTCCCACTGCGGTTGCAATCTGGCGCAGCGGCGTGTTCCGCACATCTCCTGCCGCGAACACTCCCGGAACAGAAGTTTCCATCCGGGAATTGACGGTAATGAATCCGAAGGGATCCCGTGCAATTTCATTTCCCAGAAAATCGGTGTTCGGCTGAATGCCTATCCATATAAAACATCCGTCTGCGGCAAGTTCTCCGGTTTCTCCGCTTCTGATGTTTTTAACAAAAATTTTTTCAACTCTGGTCTTGCCTTCAATGCGGGTCAGTGCCGAATCCCATAAGAATTGTATTTTTTCATTTGCCAATGCACGTTCCCGAAGGATTCCCGTTGCCCGTAGCTGGTCCCGGCGGTGAATCAGATAGACTTTTTTGGCAAATTTGGTGAGAAAAATGCTTTCCTGCACGGCGGTATCTCCGCCCCCCACAGCCACGACCACCTTGTCTCTGAAAAAAGGACCGTCGCAGGTAGCGCAGATAGATACGCCTTTTCCGGAAAATTCTTGCTCTCCCGGAATGCCCAATTTTTTCGGCGACGCGCCGGTGGCAATAATCAAGCGACATCACTTCATTGCTTTCAATTGCCAGACCGAAGGCTTTTGCCTGATCGCTCATATTCTGAACCAGATCAGGTCCGCTGATACCTTTGGGAAATCCGGGATAATTTTCAATCCAGTCCGTGACAAGAATCTGTCCGCCGGGTACAAGTTTTTCAATCAGAATGACATTCAGCCTTGCCCTTGAAGCATAAAGCCCCGCGGTCAGTCCTGCGGGTCCGCCGCCGATGATGACAAGATCGTAATCAATGCTTTTCATTATCTGTTTTCCTCAGACAAAGAAACATCGCTTTTTACAGCAAGCTCTTTATTGCTTCTTCAAGTTTGGATTTCGCAGCCATTCCGACAATCTGATTTTTAATCTGTCCTCCTTTGAAAAAAATAAGGGTGGGAATGGCATTGATACCGTATTTCCCGGGTGTAAGCGGATTGCTGTCCACATTGCATTTTACAAATTTGACTTTGCCCCCGAAACTTGCGGCAAGTTCTTCCACCACAGGCCCGATGGCTTTGCAGGGACCGCACCAGGGTGCCCAGAAATCCACCATTACCAGCTTATCCGACTGTAACACTTCATTTTCAAAATTGCTGTCGTCAATTTCCAAGATACCTTGTGCCATTTTTATTATCCTTTCATGAAATTAGTTCTGTATAGGGAACTTCGTTACCCGTGTTCCGTAGGGGCAAAACCGCCGGCAATTCATAGAGGTCCGTGCGTCTCTACGAATTGCAAGCCGCCGGCGTGTCCTGATTCTCAATATGCTGTTAAAAATAGTGATGCGGAAACGCATTGTCAAACTTCGTCTCCGCACCACCGTATCCCCGAAAAAGCAGGGGCGCGCCAGCAGCCTGCCCCTGCCATGATTCTGACTGACCGTTAAATTTGAATTCAGTAGGGTGGGCATTTTTTAATAAGATGACATGCCCACCCTACACTTCTCCCTAACGAAGCGGATGCAGTTCAACTCTCCGGTTCAGCTTGCGGTTTTCTTCCGTGTCGTTCGGTGCCGCAGGTCTGGAGAACCAGTAACCGACCGAGGTAAGGCGATTTTTGGAAATTCCCCTGTTCATAAAATAATCCATGACCGATTTTGCCCGTCTTTCGGAAAGTTTCTGGTTGAATTTCTTGGAGCCGATGGTACAGGTATGACCCTGAATTTCGATGTTCAGATAGGGATTCTTCTTCAGAACCTCTACAACCGCATCCAAATCCTGATAATACTTGGGTTTGATATCCCACTTGTTGTAATCAAACAGCAGGTTTTCAATGACCCAGCATCCTCTGGCATTCACATAAGCGCCTTTAGGCGTATCGGGACAGTCATCCTGATCATCGCAAACGCCGTCGCCGTCAGAATCCGTGCAAGGCACTTCTTTAGGCGGTTCCACAACCGGTTTGGGTTGTTCCGGTGTGGGCTGCGGTTGTTCCGGTGTAACTGCCGCGACTGCGGGCAGACAGTAAGCACTCAGCAGCTTGTTAAATTCATCTGCGCTGTATGCGGTTGCGTTTTTGCCGAAAACCAGATTTCCGTCTTTCACTTTCACAAAATTGGGCGGATCCACCAGCCCGCCTGCATTTTCCACCGGCAGGGTCAGATTGTAAGCATTCAGAATCTGATTCACCTCAACCGGACTGTATGCGGTTGCGTTTTTGCCGAAAACAATGTTGCCGTCCTTCACCTTTGCATAACTTGCGGGAACTTTTCCTGCATTTACGGCATCTGCGGAAATCGCCAGTCCGTAAGCTGTGAGAATTGCATTCAGCGTATCAGGTCCGTAAGCCGTCGGGCTTTTGCCGAAAACAACCTTGCCGTCCTTCACCTTTGCATACGTCACCGTTACGGGTCCGGTTACTTTATCCGGAGACAGTACCGGCGGGGTACAGGACGACGCCCCGAATGTGTTTTGCCCCTGATGGGCGCAACTTGCCAGCAGCATCATGCCGGCAGCTGCAAGAAAAAAGACCATCAAGCTTTTCTTCATACCTCTACCTCCTAATTTTTTCATCTTTTCGGTTAATAAAACACCCCATCTTTTTCTTCCTTACTTCCTTCGCCTATTTTTTATCAACCGGCACAGTCAGTTCGCATATAATTCTTTGAAAATAACGAACTGACAATTCTGAAAACCCGAATTGCGCTCCTTAACTCAAAGATTTGCACACGCTCTGACCGATACCGATAAAACCCCCTATATTATAAAAAATTCAAAATATCAACCTTTAACATAGCGGTTGACTAAAAAAAGTCTGTTTTCCCGTTTCCACGCTCCGTGTCCGGTGTAGGGGCAACCCCCTGTGGCTGCCCTTTGCCGGACAATTGCCGGACAGGGCAGGCGGAGGGAAGGGTAAGCACAGGGGCTTACCCCTACACGCGCGAAGCGTGGGAACAAGAATTCAAAGGCTAGGTTCTGTTGACATTCCTCCCTCTCTCCTCCGGGGAGAGGGCAGGGTGAGGGGGAACGCGCCGGATTTTCACCCTCACCCCGACCCTCTCCCTCAAGGGAGAGGGAAATGTCAACAGAACCTAATCAATGCGGACAAATTCGGCTCGGCGGTTGGCTTCACGCCCCTGATCCGTCTTGTTGGAAGCCGTCGGCATTGTCAGACCGAAGCCTCTCACAAGGAAGCGGTTCGCTTCAACCCCCCGTTTCACAAGGTAATTCATCACTTCCGTCGCCCGCATGTCGGACAGTTTCAGGTTATATTTTTCTGTCCAGATATTACAGGTATGTCCCTGAATTTCCACTCTTGCCACCGGACATTCGATCATCAGTTGCGCAATTCTGTTCAGACCGTTGAAATATTCGGGTCTGATGTACCATTTGTTCAGATCAAACTGAACTTTCATACGCAGGGCTTCGTTTAGAAGCTCGCAGGGATTGGGACCTCTCGGCACTCTCGGGGGGGCTTCCGGTTCGGGTGCCGGTTTGGCGCGGGTGGTCCGATGAAAAATATCATAAGCCCAGTCTCCCATCACATTATCGGGAACCAACTGATCTGCGGTAATGGCATATCCGCATTCTCCGGCTTTGGCAACGCGTTCCATCAGTTCCTTGCCGTAAGGAAGATTGCCGACCAGACAGGTATAAATACAGATTCGGTCGCCGTAGCGTCTTTTAATCCTTTTTGCCGCCTCAATCGGATCGCTGTCATAGACCTTTCCGTCGCTGACAACCACCAGTGCCAGATAGCCGTCACAGGACTGAAAATCATCGCTGGCTTTGTCAATGGCAAGTTCAAGGGGACTTTTTCCGCCCGCCCACCGGACAATATCAATGGAACTTCCATATTCGGGTCTGGAATAAGGTTCCATTCCGTAAAGCAGCGCGGTTCTCACTGACCACGCGCCGGCTTCATATCCGTAACGCCGGAGTCCGCCGACAAGCGGGCGCTCCGGGGTCTTCTGATTCAGACGCCTGACAACATCCTTGGCAACTCGCAGCTTGACCTTTCCGCTGTAGGGCAGATATTTTGAACCGGACGCGTCCAAGATGACAATAAAATTGTTTACCAGAACTTCCCAGAACTGCCCCGGTTGCGGGCGATTCGGATCAAGCACAAAGGATTCTGGAGATTGGGCTATTCTCGGAGACGGGGATGATGCTCCTCTGGATGCGCTTGTTGGATATGTCTGTAATTCATTGGCATTAAATCTTTTTGCCGGCTCTTTTGAGCAGCCGGTCACTAATGCGCTGATGCTGATAAAGATTATAAAAAAGAAGAACACCGCCCTGATACAATTTCTTGCCATCCTATTGCCTCCTGTCTCGATTAAAATTTTTCAAGGTATTTTTTATAAGCGCAAATACATTTTTATTTCTTCCATAGCTGAAAACCGGGTCATCACGCAAGCATTATCTTATAAAATTTCAGTTCCCGATCTTCAACATATTAAATTCAAAAGGATTAAATCGCAGATGATAAGCGTTGAAAATATAAAAAACCGATCTGCGTTTCAAATATGTTGTAGAATATTACTCCGCTCTTTTCTGATATGCAAGAACAAAGTCAGAAAAATGTCATGATTTTCCGATCTTTTTTCAGCGTATCAATTTTAATTAAAGATACTTATATATTTTTCATGTTATTTAAAAATCTGCCGGCGTTTTCCCCTGCATTTTTTTTATTATTTTGACTTTTACATGCAATCTCAGATAAAATGCAACTTAAAAATGATGGAGATGTCAAAATTTAAGACGAAAAAAGGAAAACAGATGGATAGCGATGTTTATAAAAAACTGGCGGAACATTTGGACCGGCTGCCGGGAAGCTTTCCGGCAACGGCTTCCGGCGTGGAACTCAGCATTCTGAAACGGCTTTTCACGCCTCACGAAGCGGAAATCGCCGTGAAACTCAGCCTGAAACCTGAAACCGCTTCCATGATTGCCCGAAGGCTTGAGGCTGATGAATCGGAAATTTCCCGCACGCTTGAGGATATGTCCAAAAAAGGGCTTATTTTCCGCCTTAGCAAAGACGGGGAAAAAAATTACATGGCAACGCAGTTTGTTGTCGGGATATGGGAATATCATGTAAACGATTTGAATAAGGAACTGGTTCATGAAGTAAATGAATATATCCCGCATATCGCAAAAAACTGGTTCAAACAGAAAACCAAGATGTTGCGGGTGATTCCTGTGTCCGAGAGCATTTCCGCAGGCATGAACATCATGCCCTATGAGGCCGCGGAAAAAATCATCCGGGAGCAGTCCAAAATCGTGGTCGCGCCCTGTATTTGCCGAAAAGAACGTGAAATGGTCGGAGAAGGATGCGGCAAACCGTTGGAAGTCTGTCTGGTTTTTGCGGGCGGCGCGTATTTTTACGAAGAAAACGGTCTGGGGCGTTCCATTTCGCAGGAAGACGCGCTTGAGATTCTGAAGAAAGGCGCGGAAGCCGGTCTGGTGCTTCAGCCCGGAAATTCCCAGAAACCCATGAACATCTGTATGTGCTGCGGGTGCTGCTGTCAGATATTGAAAAATCTCAATGCGTTAGAATCGCCTGCCAAAGCGGTGTGCAGCAATTTTTATGCCGCAGTGAACGAAGAAAACTGTACCGGCTGCGGCAACTGCGAAGAACGCTGTCAGATGAAGGCGATTGTCGTGGATGAGACCGCGCATGTCAAGACGGAAAGATGTATCGGCTGCGGGCTTTGTGTGGCTGCCTGCGATTTTGAAGCCATCCGTCTCGTGGAAAAACAGGCGTCCGAACAATATATTCCGCCGAAGCATACACTGGACACATATAAAAGGATTGCAAAGGAAAGGGGCTTGATTTAAACGGGTTTCAAACCCTAATAAAAAAGTAAAGCGGGTTTAAAACCCGCTCTACAGCGTAAAAAAAGTAAAGCGGGTTTAAAACCCGCTCTA
>JFJP01039024.1_pt1 | contig 14761 bp, 11 predicted proteins | sample 431651 | NCBI WGS metagenome assembly JFJP01 (sample SAMN02602958, study PRJNA72255) | Microbial mat metagenome, whole genome shotgun sequencing project. | biome: fresh water; feature: sink hole; material: water; isolation source: purple microbial (photo- and chemosynthetic) mats found in...
TTAGGTATTGATTTACATCATGTTTATCGCCCTGAAGGGGCAGAATCTATCAGCCCGGGGCAACGCCCCGGAGAAGAAGAAGCGAAGTTAAACCGTCCGCGGGAAATGCGAATAAATATGGATCCCTTGTTTCGGACGGAATAGATAATAAGATCGACAAAATAGAATTACAATTCAAAAATTTTCCTGAATCACTTCAGGATTAATCAGTATTAGAATGAAAAACTACATCATACACGATGATTGGAAGATCATCGAACAAGGATTTCACCCAGACGAAAACCGGATATCCGAAAGCTTGCTGAGCATTGGAAACGGACGGACAGGTCAACGTGCAAACTTTGAAGAAAAATACAGCGGAGATACACTTCGCGGCAGCTACGTAGCCGGAGTTTACTATCCCGACAAAACGCGCGTGGGTTGGTGGAAAAACGGCTATCCCGAATATTTTGCCAAAATATTGAATGCCACCAACTGGATCGGAATTGATGTTTCGGTTGAGGGCGAGGAGCTGGATTTGAACAAAGCTAAAATCCTCTCGTTTTCCCGCGATCTGGATATGAAATCGGGTTTACTGACGCGCCGTTTTGTGGCGCAACTTCCTTCAGGAAAACAAATTGAGGTTCATTCCCGTCGATTTTTAAGTATTGCTGATCAGGAAATTGGGGCAATCCGGTATTCGGTAAAAGCATTAAATTTTTCCGGAGAAATCTCTTTTCTGCCCTACATCGATGGTGATGTGGTGAACGAAGATTCGAATTACGACGAAAATTTCTGGATTAGTATTGCCCAAAAAATTGACGGCTGTTCAGGATTTGTTTGTCTCGAAACAAAAAAAACTGCTTTCCAGGTTTCTACCGGAATGAAATTCAAAGCGAAACTAAATCAGGAGCTGCTTGTCCTGAAAACAAAAGCAATTCAAAAGGAAAAATATATCGGTTCCAGCTTTTCGGTTCAGGTGAAACAAGGCGATGAGGTTTGCATCGAAAAATATGCAGCCATTATTTCTACGCTGTATCATGCTAAAAATAAACTTCAGGAGGCTACCGAAAAAACTCTGAAGCGCGCATCAGATAAAGGATTCGATCAACTTTATGCCGATCAGGAAAAAAGCTGGGCAAAACGGTGGGAAACGAGCGATATCAGTATTGAGGGAGATGTTGCTGCACAACAGGGAATCCGGTTTAATATTTTCCAGCTTAACCAAACCTATTTGGGTGACGACGAACGTCTGAACATTGGTCCAAAAGGCTTTACCGGCGAAAAATATGGTGGTGTAACGTATTGGGATACTGAAGCTTATTGTTTGCCTTTTACCTTGGGAACTTCACCTCAAATGGTTTCGAAAAACCTGCTTTTGTATCGGTATAATCATTTGCAAAAAGCCATTAAGAATGCCGAAAATCTTGGTTTTACAAATGGTGCAGCTCTGTACCCGATGGTTACAATCAATGGCGAAGAATGTCACAACGAATGGGAAATTACCTTTGAAGAAATTCACCGGAACGGTGCGATTGCCTACGGAATTTACAATTACATCAATTATACCGGCGACCAGGAATATCTTGCACCTTATGGGTTCGAAGTGTTGCTGGCTTTGTCACGTTTCTGGAGTCAGCGAGTGAACTGGTCGGATGAGAAAAAGAAATTCGTGATGCTCGGGGTGACCGGACCCAACGAGTACGAAAACAATGTAAATAACAATTTCCACACCAGCTACATGGCGGTGTGGACCCTAAAATATACACTCGAAGCATTAGACTACGTAAAAAAAGAACACCCACTTTTGTTTGAAGGTTTGGTAAAAAAATTGAAATTGAATGAGCTCAAAGAAACATCGCGCTGGAAGAAGATCATAAATGAAATGTACTTTCCATATGATAAAACCCGCAAAATTTACCTTCAGCAAGATGGTTTTCTCGACAAAGAACTCATACCGGTTAGTGAATTAAAACCTGAAGACCGGCCGATCAATCAAAAATGGTCGTGGGATCGTATTTTGCGTTCGCCATACATCAAACAAGCTGATACTCTGCAAAGCATATTTTGGTTCGAAGAAAATTTTGATCATGAAAGCACCGTGCGTCACTTCGATTTCTACGAGCCGCTTACCGTCCATGAATCCTCGCTTTCAAGTTGTATCCATGCAATTCTGGCTGCTTCAATTGGCCGTCAGGAGAAAGCTTATGAAATGTATTTGCGCACAGCGCGTCTCGATCTGGACGATTACAACAACGATACCTGCGATGGCTTGCACATCACCAGCATGGGCGGAACCTGGATGGCTTTTGTGCAGGGTTTTGGCGGAATGCGTTTAAAAAACGGATTGCTTAACTTCAAGCCATTCATTCCTGAAGGCTGGAATTCATATGCATTTCGGTTGAACTTCCGCGAAGCCCATCTTGAATTCAGGATGGACAAAACACAATTCAGGGTTTTCAATCATTCTAATGTGAATATTGATCTGGTTGTTCATGGACAATCGTACAGTCTGTCCGCGAAAAAAGAACTGACAATAAAGAATATATAACATGAAAAAGCTTTTTTTATTCATCCTCGGAATTGCCTTTAGTATTTCAATTTTTGCACTGAATGTCGATCGTGTTGAACCCACGTTTTGGTGGGTAGGTATGAAAAATCCAACCGTTCAGCTGATGGTTCACGGTCAGGAAATTGCTGCCACCGAAATCACTGTGAATTATCCGGGAGTAAAAATCAAAACGATTTCCCGTCAGGAGAATCCCAATTACGTATTCATCGATTTAATCATTTCTCCGGAAGCCAAAGCCGGAACTTTCCCTATTCAATTCAGGAAAGATAAAAATGAAATGATCTCGTACAATTACGAGTTGAAAAATCGCGAATCTAACTCTGCAAACCGCAAAGGATTTGACGCTTCGGATGTAATTTACCTGATTACGCCTGACCGTTTTGTGAACGGAAATCCTGCCAATGATGCCGTTACCGGGATGAAGGAATTGCCGAATCGAGCCGACAAGAATGGCCGGCACGGAGGCGACCTTCAGGGAATTAAAAACAGTTTGGAATACCTGTCAAACATGGGTTTTACCTCGGTTTGGCTCAATCCGGTATTGGAAAACAACATGACCCGGGTTTCATACCACGGTTATTCAACCACCGATTTTTATAAGGTTGATTCGCGGTATGGAAGCAATGAAGAATATCGCGAACTCGGTAAGGCAATTCACCAGAAAGGAATGAAACTGATGATGGATATGATTTTTAACCACATTGGTTCGGAGCATTGGTGGATGAATGACATGCCTTCGGCTGACTGGCTCAATTTCTATCCTGAATACAAAATCACCACTCACCGGCACACGATTAATCAGGATCCTTATGGCTCAGAAGCTGATAAAAAAGCAATGTCTGACGGATGGTTTGTACGTAGTATGCCTGATTTGAATCAGCGCAATCTATTCCTGAATAACTACCTCATTCAGAATAGTATTTGGTGGACCGAATATGTGGGTTTGGATGGAATCCGCATGGATACTTATGCGTATCCCGACAAATATGCAATGGCAGAATGGACTCGTCGGATGCTGGAAGAATACCCAGATTTTTACATGGTAGGAGAGGAGTGGGTACTGAATCCGGCAATTGTATCGTATTGGCAAAAAGGAAAGATCAATGCCGACGGTTATGTTTCTGAACTTCCTGGATTGATGGATTTTCCGTTGAATAATGCGGTTATTCAGGGATTGAAAGATCCGAATAAGGATGGATTTTTTCAGATGTACGATGCTTTGGCGAATGACTTTCTGTATCCAAATCCTGAAAACTTAGTTATTTTTCCTGATAACCACGACATGTCGAGGTTTTATACCCAGTTGGGGGAAAACTTCGATTTGCTTAAAATGGGAATTGCCTATTATGCAACTACCCGCGGAATTCCTCAATTGTTCTATGGTACTGAAATCTTGATGTCGAACAAGGGAACCGAGGAGCATGGCATTATCCGTTCCGATTTTCCGGGTGGATGGAACGGTGATTCGATCAATGTGTTTACCGGAGCCGGTCTTTCTGATCAGCAAAAACAAGCTCAGGAATATATTTCGAAGGTACTCAACTGGCGCAAAACAAATTCGGTGGTACATACAGGAGAACTGAAACATTTTGCCCCGAATGATGGCATTTATGCGTATTTCCGCTACAACCAATCTGGAAAAATAATGGTTGTGCTGAATAAAAATGCTCAGGAAAAAACCTTGGACACCAGCCGATTTAGCGAGGTAATGAACAATTGCACTTCAGGAAAGGAAATTATTTCAGGAACAACAATTTCGGACCTGAAAACCCTGAAAATTGCGGGCATGTCGGCCATGATTATCGAACTAAAATAATTTCCTGGTTACGGGTTCCGAGATTCGGGTTGCGGGGAATACGCGTAACCCATATCCCGCAACTCGTAACGTTTGAAGACAATTAGAACGTTTAAAACAATATATGATGAATAAAATTAAGTACCTGTTTTTCATTTCCTTACTGGCCCTCGCTCTGTTTGCATGTCAGCCACCAGCCTCAAAAACTGTAGAAGTTGCTCAATTTCCGGATTGGAGCAAAAAAGCTGTTCTATATGAAGTAAACATTCGCCAATACACACCGGAAGGAACTTTCAAAGCGTTTGAAACTCATCTTCCGCGTTTGAAGGAATTAGGTGTTGATATTCTTTGGATCATGCCCATTCATCCTATTTCACTGAAAAACCGAAAGGGAAGTTTGGGATCGTATTATGCAGTTAAGGATTATAAAGCGGTAAACCCTGAGTTCGGCACGATGGACGATTTCAAGAGCCTTGTGAATAAAGCTCATGAGATGGGTTTAAAAGTCATTATCGATTGGGTTCCAAACCACACCGGTTGGGATAATCAATGGATTTTTGACCACAAAGACTGGTACACACAAGATTCGGTGGGGAATGTTATTCCACCAAATCCTGACTGGTCGGATATTGCTGACCTAAACTTCGACTCGAAACCAATGCGCCGGGCTATGATCGATGCCATGAATTTTTGGGTGAAGGAAACTGATATTGACGGATTCCGTTGCGATGTAGCCTGGGGAGTTCCACAGGATTTTTGGGATCAGGCACGCGCTTCGATCGACTCGATTAAGCCAGTTTACATGTTGGCCGAAGATGAAGATCATCCGGAGTTTCTGAAATATACCTTCGAATCGAATTATGCCTGGAAATTGCACCACATTTTGAATGAAGTTGCAAAAGGAAAAAAAACGGCTGCTGATATCAAAACTTATTTTGATGAAAGCAAGGGCAAATACGCTCCGGGATCATTCCCGATGCAGTTTATTACGAATCACGACGAAAACAGCTGGCAGGGAACCGAATATGAACGGATGGGCGAAGCCGTAAAAACGCTGTCAGTACTGACCTTCACCATCGAAGGTATTCCGTTGCTCTACAGCGGTCAGGAAGCCGGACTGAACAAACGACTATTGTTCTTCGAAAAAGATACCATCAACTGGAGTAATCTGGAAATGCAGAAATTCTTTCAATCGCTTACAAGTCTGAAGCACGATAATTCTGCGCTTTGGAATGGTACCGCTGGTGGATCAATGGTTTTTGTGGAGACTTCGGTACCTCAAAATGTGCTTGCATTCACACGTGAGAAGGATGGCAATCAGGTTTTGGCAGTTTTCAACTTATCGGCAAATCCGGTTGAAGCTAATTTGGAGCTTCCTCAGGCCGGTGATTATCAGGAATATTTTTCAGGAGAAATAATAAAATTAGAAAAGGGTTCAGTCCTTAAACTTGATAAATGGGGATATCAGGTTTTTGTGAGGAGATAGATGTGTTGGGTAATTTAGGTGTTTAGTTTAAAGCTTGTCCGAAAGGGCAGGCTTTTTTTACTTCGCAAAAACCATCTTCCCTGATAATATTTTTTCTTCTGTTTGAACCTGAAACAAATACAATCCTTTTTCCAGATTTCCCGGTTTCCAGATATGATATTGAGTTCCCGGGTTTAGTTTTCCTTCAAAAATAGTTTCAATGAGTTTTCCATTAGCTGTGAAAACTGAAATCTTCACCTGCGATTCCTGATCGAGGTTAAAATAAATGTTGGTCTCGTGATTAAATGGGTTGGGGTAACTACCCGATCCATCTTTGAAGCTGAAGCTTGGAGTATGTAGGAGAATTGAATCTTGAAAACTGAAGGTTGCTTCAGTCAGCGCCGACCAGCGTGTACCATCTTTTACCCGCGCTTTTACGGTTCCATTGCCATTGATTTTAATCGGCGATTGGTAGATGAAAACACCATTCTTCGCGATTTCGCTTCCCGAAGCTCTGGGATCGCTACCATTTACGGTATAATAAATTGTTCCAACTGAAGCCTTTATTCCCAGATCAAGTTCGTTGGCGACCGATCCTCCCAGGTGAGTGAATTCCGGAGCATTAATTATTGGATATAGACCCGCCATTCGGAGTTGATTAATAACCAAATTGGTTCGTTTTGGAAAATAAGAAGTGGTCAGCCATCCGAGTGTTTTAATCCAGTACTTTTCTGGAGTATATAAATCGTTATCATTATCGCGTGGATGTACATCGCGCCGGTAATCGCCCCAGCGGGCACTCTCACACAAAATAGCTTTTTCAATTTCCACGGTACGTTTCAGATATCGTTCGACTGCCGATTCCGGTGTAAGCAAGCCATCGTTGAAAAACAGTTGCTGAACGCGATCGGCAACATACATTCTGAAATCAGCATTGTCTTTCAGTTTGGTAAACAGGTGGCTCGGGCAGTTGGTGTTGTCTTCTTTGGTATTATCGAGGTCGCTTTTGGTAAAAAGATGTTCGGCATCCCAGCTGAAAAATTTAAATCCTTTTCCAGGGTTCACTATGTTTCGGGCTGCTACCCAATTGTGGTGATCCCAGTCGTTGTTTCCGGCATAAAAGTTCATCAGCATGTAGTCGGTCAGGCTTTCCAGGTCAACCAAAGGCTCGTATGCTGGATTTCGCGTTCCATCCGGATTGTTTCCCTGAATTTTCTGATAAGCGACCGTGGTCGTCAATCCACTGTTAGCCATAGCCATCATATTATTCCAGGCAGTGATGGTGCCGTTTGATACTTCAGCGTAATCCTTGATCACATCAAAATCGTCTGCTTTTCCTTTCAGGTAGGTTCCCATAAAATTTTCGTCGAGACGTTCGGACAGGTTATACATGCCCCAGTAGATTCCGTTCAGGAATAGATGGACGAACTTATTCTGAGCAGAAGGATGTCCCATAGCCAGTTGCGTATCTTTTGCCCAGCTATCCTGAACGTATTTGGGCGCTTTACGTTCGGTGGCGCTCCAATGCAGCCAGGTATATCCGAAATTTGCCCGAAGAACCAACGAATTAAACTGGGTTGTTGCATCTGGATCACTAAAAACCGGGAAGTCGAGTTTAGCAGGTCCGTAATTGCTTTTAAATTCAAGTCGAAACGAATGTTTAGGCGTTTTTTCGGGAACGCGGCTTGCGCCACCGTGTAGCTGAAGTGCACAATTTATCTGGAACCAATTCTGGTCTTTCGGATCGTAATATTCCACCGAGGCCGGACGTTCCCAATCTTCACCGATAGCCTTTTCGGAAGAGCCTGTGTAGATGTAGATTCCGCCGGTTTCCGGATCGGTACTGTGCGAAAAAATGTTATCCGGATCGGTCACAATCGAAAGGCTTGGCAAATCTTGAAATGCTAATTGAAGTTGAGATTTGTAGCTTTGGTTTTCACAAATTTCCGGATCCATTTCGTAGTCGGCGGGGGCAATTCCTGAGATGGTTTCAAATGCGCCCCATTCAGCCGGATAACCTTTGGGATGATTAGTCTGTTTCAGAATGCTGTCGGTAAAAAAGTACGTATGTGAAATCACATCGCTGACATCAGTTCCGTTTTTCACTGCCACCGCACTTACCGGAGTTGTGGTTTGTATCCGAATCGGATCCTTGTATAATATACCTTTTTTTACTGTTGGTCGAATTCCGTTGGTTGTATAATAAATTTTCGTTTCTGGATTTGGATTTTGCAGCGATAAATAAAATGCCTCAGAACAGAAACCTCGTGATTTACTGAAAACTGGTGACTGAACCATATTGCCCAACATATTCTTTGTTCCCGGACTTGGTATATCAAAGTACGCATTCATCCCATCAATTATCCCGTATGATATGTTTTCTTTTTGGGGCGGAAATTGCGGTGCAAATGAGCTAATGATGGTTTTACTGTCGGAACTTACCAGAGCCAGAAACTCGCCTGAACCCGAAAGTTTGAAATTAGTATGCAGCGTTTTAGCCGGATCAACCCGATTTTTTTCTGAAGCAAATATGACCAGAAATTTTCCGGCATCGAGTTTTACTTCAGGAAACTTCCATTTGGTAAGCAATTTGGGATTGTCGGTCAGGTAGTATCCATTTAGGTTAATTGTGCTTTCTCCCTGGTTTTGAATCTCAATCCAGTTTGTATACTCCTTGTCTTCATCCTGAATAATGTTGCTGTTGACTGCTAAAAATTCAGAAATAATTAGTTTCTCGGCTGAAATACTATCTACATTGGAAAGAAAAAGCAAGAGTGCAAATAGGATAAAAGGTCTCATCTCATGATCATTCGTTGGTTTTTTTTAGCCAATCGATCCGAAAAGTACGAAAATTTAAACAATAGAGAATAAAGTTGAAGAAAATAGACAATTGAATAGTCTACAAATTGATGATAGTTAAAGAACATAAATTAATTGAATTAAATCAATCGTTTTTGGTAACCTTAGAGGCATGTTTTTCGAAATAGGCAGTGAAGGCCTAACTTAAAAAATACTGCCATGGACGAAAAATTGACAACCCTCGCTTCCTTACCTTATTCAAAAGCCGAAATATTGCGGTCGTTACTCGAATCAGAAGGTATTGATTGTGTAGTCGAAAATGTTAATTTTCTTCAGGATGCCAATGATACCGGTGTCAGAATCCGAATTTTTGAGAAAGACGCCCGAAAGGCATTTCCGATACTTGAAAAAATGTTGGGAAAAGAGAACAGTGATCAGTCGAAGCGCGAGAATTACGTGTTAATCCCCATCGATTTTTCAAACTATTCGCTGAAAGCCGCTTTGATTGGTTTCGACATTGCTGAAAAGATTGGTTCAAAAATGGTATTGTACCATTCAAGTCCACGACCTGAATTTCTCACTATTCCATATTCTGACGTGATTGTGTATGATTCAGCTCTTTTTATCAATTACGAGATGACCGAAAAACTGACCAACAAAAAGTTTGAAGAGTTCCTCAATAAACTAACTGCTCATATTGATCCTGAACGCTGGAAAACAGCCAAGCCGGAATACATTGTTAAAATTGGTGAAGCCGACGATGATATTCTCTCTTACATTCAGATTCATCCACCAAAAATGGTAGTAATGGGAATCCGCGGCAAACATGCACAAGCTGACGATCTGATTGGCACTACCACTGCAGGAGTAATTTTTAATACCAAAGTTCCGGTATTGGCTATTCCCGAAAAATCAGAAGATAATTGGCTCGAGAATTTCAAAACGGTGGTTTATGCAACCAATTTTGAAGCCAGCGATTTTATTGCGATGGATAAATTGCTGAAGCTTGTAAAACCTTTCGGATGCAAGGTCATTTGCCTCCATGTGAATCAGGGAAATAACGATGTGCTTGACGAAGCGATGCTCGAAGGGATGAAAGAGGCTTTGTGTGAAAAATATCCTGATTCAGCATTCGATTGCCGGCTGGTACATAGCAAAAACCTCCCCGAAGCCATCGATCAGTTTATTCAGGAAAACAAAATTAACGTTCTGGCTTTGACCACCCACCGGCGCAACCTGCTGACCCGTTTTTTCAACCCGGGAGTCGCCCGAAAAATGGTGCTGCATACCCAAACTCCGATATTGGTTTTTCATGCCTGAAGATTCATAAAAAATCCCGACTCTTTCCGGAGCCGGGATTTCTTTATTTTGGTTAGACCTGACAGGTTTCGAAAACCTGTCAGGTCTATTTGAATATCGCTCTAATTCGCAGATTCAAATTGCTTCAAAAACCTCACATCATTTTCGAAGAAATGGCGGATATCTTTGATGCCGTATTTCAGCATGGTGATGCGTTCGATGCCCATTCCGAAGGCAAAACCGGTATATTTTTTACTGTCGATGTTGCAGGCTTCCAAAACATTCGGATCAACCATGCCACAGCCAAGAATTTCGAGCCAGCCGGTGTATTTGCAAACGTTACAGCCTTCGCCACCACAAATCGAGCAGCTCACATCCATTTCGGCTGATGGTTCGGTAAATGGGAAGTATGACGGACGCAAACGGATCTGAGATTTTTCGCCGAAAAGTTCGCGGGCAAAATAAAGTAGTGTTTGTTTCAGGTCGGCAAACGATACATTTTCATCAACATACAAACCTTCAATCTGGTGGAAAATGCAATGCGAACGGGCAGAAATGGCTTCGTTGCGGAAAACGCGTCCGGGAAAAATAGCACGGATAGGTGGCTGTGTTTTTTCCATCACCCGGATTTGCACGCTCGAAGTGTGAGTCCGGAGTAAAACATCCGGATTTTTTTCGATGAAGAAAGTATCCTGCATGTCGCGGGCCGGGTGTTCCGGAGGAAAATTCAGAGCCGAAAATACATGCCAGTCGTCTTCAATTTCAGGACCTTCGGCAATGGTAAAACCCAGTCGGGTGAAAATGTCGATCATCTCGTTTTTTACAATCGAAAGCGGGTGACGACTTCCCAGTTTGATAGGTTCGCCGGGCATCGTCAGGTCGATTCCTGATTCACCCTGATCGGCAGCTTCAAAACTATCTTTTAGTTCGTTGATCTTATTGACCGCCAATTCTTTCAATTCGTTGATGGCTTGACCGACTTCTTTTTTCAGTTCGGCTGGTACATCCTTGAATTCGTTAAAAAGCTGCCCGAGCAACCCTTTTTTGCTGATATATTTAATACGTAGTTCTTCAACCTCTTCTTTGGCAGAAACTGAAGCTCGCTCGATTTCTGCTTTTAATTCCCTGATTTTGTCTAACATCGGATTAATGATCTTGAATTAAGCGGCAAAGATAATGATTCAGTGATTAAAGCGAATCAAAACTTCAGGATTCGTGATTTTTTTGGTATGAATACACTAGTGCAATTAATTGGTCAGGATAATACTGAATTTGATGTCCTTGAGCGGCCGGTTAGAGGAATCGGTTTCCTCTTTCGCAATAATATCAACAACCTCCATTCCTTCAGTTACTTCGCCAAAAATAGTATAGTTATTATCCAGTGATGGATATCCTCCAATAGTTGTGTAGGCTTTCCGCTGTTCCTCAGAGAATTTGAGACGCGGTAATTTCATTTCTTCACTGGCGACTTCAGCTTTTAATCCATTAATCCTTGCCTTTAGTTCATCCTGCTTGCCTTCAGCATTTAGCTTATTGAGCTCAGGTTCAATAGTTCTGATACGCATTTGTAGCATATTTACTTTCCGCGACTCATTCATGTTCCGTTCCAGTGTATCAAGTTCACCCGATCGAAATACTTTTCCCTGCATAATATAAAACTGGGTTGACGACGACCTTTTTTCAGGATTCACCTGATCACCCATGCGGGCAGCGGCCAAAACACCTTTGCGGTGAAAAAACTTTGGGTTAATTTCTGCCGGAATGGTATATTCGAGACTACCGCTTCCAAGTGGTTTGCCAGGTTCAGCATTTTTCGAGTTCGGATCTCCCCCCTGAATCATAAAACCCTGAATTACCCGATGGAATAACAAATCGGTATAAAAACTATCTTTTGTCAGCTTGATGAAATTGTCGCGGTGAAGCGGAGTTTCGTTATACAACTTAATCTTGATCGTGCCGAATTCGGTGATGATTTGAACTTTGGGTTCGACCTGAGTTTCGGTTTGACTGGATACTAAATTGGCCCATAAACAGGCAAAAAACAATAGCGTAACTATTTTATTCATTGTATTAATTTGAATTTTAAAGATATAGTTCGAAATTTGATTTCAGTATTTGATTGCAAAGATAATCAATTCAATATCCAATCAAATATTGACTTTTTGTTGTAATTTGGCTAATGTTTAGCTGCTGAATAATTTATAAAATGGAAAAACTTACCATCGATGATCACCTGTTTTTGGAAAGGTTGAGTCTTTCACACGTTGATTTGATTTTCAAGACCATTGACCAAAACCGAAAATTTCTGCGGAAATGGCTTCCCTTTGTTGATTTTACGCATAAAGTTACAGATACAGAAAAATTTGTACGGTCGATTTTGGAAAAACCGGTTTCGGTGCGTGATGAAGTTTATGTGATTTGGCACAAACACGAATTTGCCGGATTAATTGGCTTTAAAGATGCCGATCGGGTCAACGATAAAATCGAAATCGGTTATTGGCTTGCAGAGAAAATGACCGGGAGAGGAATCGCTACCGCTTCTGCCCGAAAAATGGTAAACCTTGCCTTTCGAAATATGAACATGAACCGCGTGCAGATTCGGTGTGGTGTTGGTAACGAAAAAAGTTCAGCAATCCCAAGGCGGCTGGGCTTCTCGTTCGAAGGAGTTGAACGGGCAGGAGAAAGGCACAATCATGATTACATCGATTTGGAAGTCTTTAGTTTACTGAAACGCGAATGGGCTGAAACCTTATTTTAATCTGTTCAGAACAAAATTCGTAAATGACTGTTTATCATTTGCAATTAACCTTAAATATTTATACAAATGAAAAAATTACTAGTCGTTTTAATACTTCTTCCTTTTGCCCTGTTTTCGCAAGAAAAAGCCGACACCATTAGATTATGGAAATTTTCAGGTTTGACTTCCATCAATATATCTCAGGTTTCTTTGACAAACTGGGCGGCCGGAGGTCAAAGTTCTTCATCGGGGGTAGCGCTCTTTAATTTAAACGGAAACTATACAAAAGATAATCTCAGTTGGGAAAACTCGCTCAATATGGGATATGGATTGCTTAAAGAAAACAACAAGGATGTGGTTAAAACACACGATAAATTTGATTTGATTTCAAAGTTCGGAATAAAACAATCTGAAAAACTTTACTACTCGGTTCTATTCAATTTCAAAACCCAATTTGCTCCAGGGTATAAAGATCCAAATTACACAGATATTATATCCAAATTTTTAGCGCCTGCCTACCTGACGTTATCTCCAGGAATTGATTATAAACCAAACAAATACCTGTCGTTTCTGATTTCGCCGGCTACTGGAAAAATGACCATTGTTAACGACGACTCCTTGTCATCAATTGGTTCATTTGGTGTTGATCCCGGAGAAAAAATGCGTTATGAAATTGGTTCATTTATTAAAGCAGAGCTAAAAATGGATATCATGAAAAATGTTAGCCTGAATACCAAAATAGATCTGTTCTCAAACTATTTGCATAATCCACAGAATATTGATGTGAACTGGGATTTGCTGATCAACATGAAGATCAATGATTTTCTGTCTGCAAATTTAATTACCAATCTGATTTATGATGATGATATTAAAATTGATGTGGATAAAAACAACGATGGAATAATTGAAGCGCGTGGTCCCCGAGTCCAGTTTAAAGAAATGTTTGGCTTGGGTTTAAGCTTGAAATTTTAAAATTTAGCCCGAATATTTTATCATGAAATTAACAGTTCATTTGTCCATTTGATACTTTCGTGTCGATTATTGACCGTTTCATATAATTAAATTAGAATTACTTTATAGTTTGTTCGGAACTATCTATTTTTGAAAAGCAAATCAGAATCACAAAATTTGAAATTGTAAAGAAAGTTTGCTCAGATTCACCTCAAGAGCACAAAATAAAAGTCAATCAGAAATGGTTGACTTTTTTCATTTTCCGCAATCACAACTTTGTCTTCATTAAAAGTTTTAATGTATTTTTGACAAAAAATAATTGTATGCCAAAATTTAAACGAATTCTCTTAAAGCTTAGCGGCGAGTCGCTGATGGGAAGTCAGCAATATGGAATTGATCAGCAGCGCTTAGCAGATTATGCTGAGCAAATCAAAGAAATCTCAGAAATGGGTGTTCAGATTGGAATTGTCATTGGAGGAGGTAATATTTTCCGTGGATTAAGCGGGGCAACCAAAGGATTCGACCGCGTAAAAGGTGATCAGATGGGAATGCTTGCTACGGTTATCAATAGTCTGGCTCTAAATTCAGCTTTAACCAGTGTTGGCTGTAAGTCACGCGTTCTGACAGCCATCCGGATGGAGCCAATAGGAGAGTTTTTTTCGAAAGACCGGGCTATTGAAGTCATTGAAAATGGAGAAGTTGCTATTTTTTCTGCTGGTACCGGAAATCCTTATTTTACAACAGATACAGGTTCTTCATTACGGGGAATTGAAATTGAGGCTGATGTTATGTTGAAGGGTACCCGGGTCGATGGAATCTATACTGCCGATCCCGAGAAGGATCCAACTGCTACCCGTTTCGATCGGATATCGTTTGATGAGATTTATCAACGAGGTTTAACAGTCATGGATCTGACGGCTACAGCCATGTGTAAGGAAAATAATCTGCCCATCATCGTTTTTAACATGGATGTCATTGGGAACCTTAAAAAAGTTATGGAAGGTCAACCCATTGGAACTTACGTTCATCGTTAAAAAAATGGATATATTCAGGCAAATTTTTTAAATATTTTGATTTTCTTGAATTATTTCTATATTTGTTGTCAGCACTTTTAATAAACGAAAAGAGTTAGTTCATATGCACGAAGAGGTTCAAATGGTCTTA
>JFJP01021681.1_pt1 | contig 14760 bp, 9 predicted proteins | sample 431651 | NCBI WGS metagenome assembly JFJP01 (sample SAMN02602958, study PRJNA72255) | Microbial mat metagenome, whole genome shotgun sequencing project. | biome: fresh water; feature: sink hole; material: water; isolation source: purple microbial (photo- and chemosynthetic) mats found in...
TGAACCTGCACAGTGGAACACCATCACCGCCCGAACCGAGAACATCGGCGAAGCTCTCGACAAGGCGTTCATCGCCATTGAAGAGCGAAACACCACGCTGGAGAATGTTCTGACCGCAACGCAGTTCGGCGACAAGAACAAGCTTTCCGATGACCTTCTGAGCCGTCTGCTCTCTCATTTCAACAAGTACAACCTTGGCAACAACTCGCTCTATAAGTCTGATCTGCTTGGTGATGCTTACGAATACATGATCAAAATGTTCGCCGATGATGCGGGGAAAAAGGGCGGAGAGTTCTACACGCCAAAAGCGGTGGTGAAGCTTCTGGTCAGCCTGATCGATCCGAAGCCGGGGATGTCGATCTATGACCCTACCGAAGGATCCGGCGGAATGCTTCTTGAGTCGGCTCACTATATTGCACAACAGCCGAACGGCGTGCTTGCCGGCGGGATTCCCAACTGTCACCTTGCGGGACAGGAGAAGAACCTTGGCACATGGGCGATTGCGAAGCTCAATCTCTATCTCCACAACATCGACTCTTCGCATATCAAGCGGGGTGACACGCTCGAAACGCCTCAGCACAAAGACAGTGCAGGGAACCTTGAAGCCTTCGACCGTGTGATCGCAAATCCGCCGTTCTCTGCAGATAAATGGTGGTCTCCTATAGAAACCAATCCCGAAAAGAAGATTGGCAAAGACGGTGTCGAGAAAGAGGTTGCACCGAACTACAAGAAAAGTGTCAGCGATCCCTACGGTCGTTTTCAGCTCGGGATTCCGCCACGAAGCTACGCCGACCTTGCGTTCTTTCAGCACATGCTCACCTCGCTCAAGAGCGACGGGCGGATGGCGGTGGTGCTTCCGCATGGTGTGCTGTTTCGCAGTGGTGAAGAGGGTTCCATCCGTGAAAACCTGCTCACCAAACACGACTGGCTTGAAGGAGTTATCGGACTTCCCACAGGTCTCTTCTACAACACCGGCATTGCTGCATCGGTGCTGATCGTCAACAAGAACAAACCCGCTCACCTCAAAAAGAAGCTGATCATTATCGACGCAAGCAACGAGTATGTGGAAGGCAAAAACCAGAACTCACTTGATGAAGCGGTGCATATCCCCAAGATCGTTGAAGCGTACAACAACGCTGTTGATATTGATAAGTATATGCGTGTGGTCGCCTACTCCGAAATTGCCGAGAACGACTACAACCTGAACATCTCCCGCTACATCGATACCTCCGAACCGGTGGCGATTGTGAATATTGCCGGCGTTCGTGATACCCTTGTGACCCTTGGCGAACGGGAAGCTCAGATTGATGCGAAGCTGACAGCGTTTCTGAAGGAGCTGGGACTATGAGCGGATATAAAGAGACTGCGGTCGGGAGAATTCCGGAGGGTTGGGAGGTGAGGACGGTAGGTGAAATTACAGTTATTACTTCAGGGGGAACACCTGATACAAAGAATGAGGAGTTTTGGGAACCACATGAAATCCCGTGGATGTCATCGGGTGAAGTTCACAAAAAGCGTGTTTTCAAAACGGACAACTTAATTTCTACCCTTGGTATGAATTCATCTTCGGCAAAACTGATTCCAGTAAAGTCTGTAGTTATTGCCTTAGCTGGACAGGGTAAAACTCGAGGAACCGTTGCGATTACAGAAATTGAATTGACAACAAATCAATCTTTGGGTGCGATTTTACCCAGTGATCATTTTATCTCAGAATTTTTATTTCATAATCTTGATTCTCGATATGGAGAATTAAGACGAATGTCGTCGGGTGATGGTGGCAGAGGTGGACTCAACTTATCAATATTAAGATCGATAATCATCCCTCTTCCCCCGCTCCCCGAACAGCAGAAGATCGCCGAGATTCTCACCACCGTGGATGAGAAGATCGCCGTGGTTGACGAGGAGATCACCGCGGTCACTACGCTCAAGACCGGTCTGATGCAGAAGCTCTTTTCTGAAGGGATCGGGCATAGTGCGTTCAAGGATTCACCGATCGGAAGGATTCCGGAGGGTTGGGAGGTGAGGACGCTTGTAGAAGTCGCCGATTATGTAGACTATAGAGGAAAGACACCTACCAAAACAGAGTCAGGCACTTTATTGTTGACTGCAAAGAATATCAAACTCGGAAAGATTGATTACGAATGCTCGAAAGAGTATGTTGCAACTTCTGAATATGCAGAAATCATGTCGCGTGGGCTTCCTAAAATTGGTGATGTCGTTTTTACTACCGAAGCACCTTGTGGAAATGTTGCACAATTAGATCGTGAAGATGTCGCCATTGCACAGCGTGTTATAAAGTATCGTGGTAAAGATGGAATCCTTGAGAATCGCTATCTGCTTTACAGTTTCTTGTCTCCTGCCGTTTCTGAAAACATTGATAAAGAAGCAACAGGCTCGACAGTCAAAGGAATTAAAGGGAGCCGTTTGCACAAAATTGAAATTCCCCTTCCCCCGCTCCCCGAGCAACAAAAAATAGCCGAGATTCTCACCACGGTAGACGACAAGCTATCCGTTCTTCAGGAGAAAAAAGCGTCGTTCACGGAGCTTAAAAAAGGTCTTATGCAAAAACTTCTCACCGGTGAGATTCGGGTGATGGTTGATAAATAACCTTCGACAGCCATAGACAAAACGCCTAAAAAGAAGTATATTAGTGTTCATCCTTAGGGTGAACACTTTTAGTAAGAGGAAACCCGCTCTTGAAAGTTGAATTTAAAAACAAAAAACTTGAGAAGTGCCATAAAGACTCAAAAGAGGCGATTAAGAAATATGGTGAACAGGTTGGACGCAAATACATTCAGCGTGTAGACCTTATTTCTGATGCTGATACAATTGAGGATTTGGTAGCAATGAAGTCATTACGATGTCACCCACTTAAGGGTGATCGTGATGGTCAGTGGGCGATGAACCTAACAGGGTTTGACCGCCTGATATTTCAGTATGATGATGGCGTTATAAAAATCGCCACAATTGAAGAAGTGAGTAAACATTATGGCGACTAACGAAGAATTGCTTTCCAATTTAGCAATACCACCGGGGGAATTTCTTCTGGAGGTTATTGAAGATCTTGGTATTAGCCAAGTTGAATTGGCAAAGCGTATGGGAAGACCGAAACAGATGGTCAATGAGATCATTAAAGGAACGAAAGAGATTACACCAGAGACAGCTCTACAAATTGCAGATGTTGTTGGCGTTCCTGCTCACATGTGGATTCGTATGGAAGCACGGTATCGTCTCATTCTTGCCAAGCAGGAAGATGCGATGCGTGAGGAGAAAGAGAAGGAATTTGTTGTTTTCTTTCCGTATTTAGAGCTGTCAAAGTTGGGACTGGTAAAAGTAAGCCGTACCGCTCTTGAAAAAGTACAGGAGCTCAAATCATTCTTTGCCGTCGCTTCGCTTTCAAATATCCGTGGCGTAAAAGAGTACGCACCGGCCTTCCGAAAGGTCGAAAAAGCCGAAGTCTCCGAGGAAGCGTTGGCTTCATGGCTTAGAGCAGGGCATATCCTTGCTAATAAGCAGGAGGTTGCAGAGTTTAGTAAACAGGCTCTTCTTGATGCTCTTCCGCTCATTCGTAAAGCAAGCCTTGAAATTGATCCTAATCGTGCAATTGAGACTGCTCAGAAACTTCTTTCAGAGTGTGGAGTTTCACTTGTGGTTATTCCCCATTTTCCCAAGACCTTTGTATCTGGTGCAACTTTCACCATTCACAAAGATCGTCCGGTAATCATGATGTCGAACCGTGGTTCATGGGCTGACATCTTTTGGTTCAGTCTCTTCCATGAAATTGGCCATATTGTTTTGCACGGGAAGAAAGAAACCTTTCTTGAATCAGAGAAGGTAGAGACGCGGAGCAGTCAGGAAGTTGAAGCCGATGAGTTCGCACAAAAACAGCTTATTCCACTCTCTGAGTATCGTAATTTCGTGAAGAGTAGAAGCTTTTCGGAAGACTCCATTGCTCGATTTGCCCGTGCAGTAGGAGTACATCCCGGTATCGTTACGGGGAGACTTCAGCATGACAAAAAGCTGACACACTTCCAACATTATCATCGTGTTCGCTATAAATGGAGTGATTAACACATTCAAGGAACCATAATGGCTGATAATCCCGAAATGACCGGCGTGGAACTTCCCGCCCTCGAGTTCCTTCAGAAGATGGGTTGGGAGTACCGCAAAGGTTCGGCGGTGACGGTGGCAAACCGCACGCTTGCTCCAATCCTTAGAGACAAGTTTTCCGAAGCACTCAAGACGCTCAACCCGTGGATCGATGAGAGCGGTATCGACAAGGCTCTCGACGAAATCCGCAAGGTGAACGAAGAGGACTTGATGCACACCAACCGCCTCTTCTGGCGTGAGTTTGTTCAGACCAGTTCGTTTCAGCTTCCGTGCACCGAGAACGGTCACACCCGACTCAAGACGGTACAGTTCTTTGGTCACGACGGGGGTAACAATTTCACCGTGGTGAATCAGTATGTCGGCAAGAGCAGTGGAGGCGATCAGTTCAAGCCGGATATCCTTCTCTTTGTCAACGGTATTCCCGTGGGAATTATCGAGTGCAAGGCTTCGCATATCAAACTGGAAAAGGGAATCTCGCAGGTGATCGGCTATCAGAAAGCCTACCCGAAGCAGTTCAATTTCAATCAGGTCTGTGCGTCAATCAACCGCAACGAAGCCAAGTACGGAGCGATCCGCACACCCGCTCAATACTGGTTCTCCTATCGCCTCGAAGAAGCTGAAGAGAACGAAGTGAAACAGCTTGCCGGCGATGAACCAAACGAACAGCAGAGAGTTCTCTGGGCACTCTTTGAACCTTCACGGTTGATCGATCTCTTGTTTAATCAGGTTCTCTTTGAACAGACCAAAGACGGTTTGGTGAAAAAACTTCCCCGCTATCAGCAGTGGCGTGCGGTGCGTAAATGCGTCGAACGACTTCATGAAAATGACGGCGGTGTGGTGTGGCATACGCAGGGTTCGGGGAAGTCGCTGACCATGGCGACACTGGCACGACAACTGCGTTCACAGGCGGAAGGGTTTGGCAATCCTTCGGTTCTGATTCTGACCGACCGCAAGGATCTGGACAAACAGATTTTTGACACCTTTGTCGCCGTGGGGATGGCTCCCGAGAAAGCTCTTTCCGTGGCAGGACTTCAAGCACGACTCACCAACGACTACGGCGGAGTCTTTACCTCCACGATTCAGAAGTTCCAGACCGATACGAAGGGAACCAGTATCGAGGGCGACGACGAGGAGAACGACTCTCTTACTCGTGTTCAGCGAATCGAACGGGATGGTCGCTGGTATATGGTTCATTCACAGCGAACTGACACGGCAAGCCCGTGGGCTGTTGAGAAGGAAGATGAGATCGACTTTCAGGTGCTTTCAACCAAAGAGAACTTTTTTGTTCTCGTCGATGAAGCTCACCGAAGCCACTACGGATTTTTAGGAGCGTTCATGCGTGCGGCACTGCCAAACGCCAAGATGATTGCGTTCACGGGAACCCCGCTTCTCAAGGAAGAGAAGAACACGCTTCAGGTGTTTGATGCCGGACGGTTCAGTGAGTACATCGATAAGTACACGCTGATTGAGGCGGTTCGGGACGGCTTTACGCTTCCGATTCGCTACCTCGACGGAATCGCCACGCTCACGGTGGATGGTCTGATTGACAGCGATTTTGATGTCTATACTCGGCATGAGTCCGAGGCGAAGCGTGCGGTTCTCAGACAGAAACTTCTCAAGGAACGGCGACATACACGATCACGGTATCGCCATGTTGCAGAGCATCTTGTCGCAAATTTTGAGGAGGGCGTTTTCAAGAACGGCTGTAAGGCTATGCTTGTGTGCGAAGGTCGTCCATCGGCGGTTCAGTACAAAGAGATTCTCGATGAGATCATGGCGGAGCGTGCGAAAGCGGGCAAGCAGGTGTTCGAGAGTCGTGTGATTATTTCGCTTGGTTCCATTACCGACAATCGTTCGGCTGATGAAGAGGATGCAGAAGCTGTTTTTTCGATTGAAGAGCGAGTGCGTAAGGCGGTTCGTGAGGGGAAAGCTCCGATAGCGGTTCCGTCCGATGCGATTCCGGACTTGGTGCATAATCAGTTCAAACTTCCCTTTGGTGACGAGTCTGAGAATGATCCTAAGGAGCCGAAGTACAACAACATCGCCATTCTGATTGTGTCGGATATGCTTCTCACCGGCTACGATGCTCCGATTGTGAGTACGCTCTATCTGGATAAGCCTCTGCGGGAACATACGCTTCTTCAGGCGATCGCCCGTGTGAATCGTACTCGAAACGGCAAGAACGCCGGCTACATCGTTGATTACTACGGCATAGTTCCGCATCTTGATGAAGCTCTGAAAGTGTACGGCGGTGATGTGAAGCCGGCGGATATTATGGAAGGACCAACGGCGGAGATTCCTAAGCTCGAAGCGGCGTGCAGTCAGATCCTGTCGATTCTTCCTAAAAAGCACAAGCTCGAAGAGGAGCCGGAGAAGTTCAAGGAGGACGCAGAGAAGTTCCTTGATCCTGAGACTCGTCGCGATGTGGTTGATGATTTCCTTGAAGCGGTGGCGAAGTTTAACAAGCTTCTGTCAATCGTACTTCCTCATCCTGCGGGAGCTCCGTTTAAACCTTACTTTGTCGTGTTCAGTCAGCTTCGTATGTATGTTCGCAATCTTCTGATACTTCCCGCAGACCGTGAAATTATCACCGCTGAGGAGTCGGCGTTTTTGAAGCAGTTTGCAGAGGATCATATTACAGGGAATCCGGTCTACTCGCTCCTGAACCAGTCCGTGGACATCTTTGATCAGGAAGAGTTTGAGAAGCTGAAGAAGCTCTCCGCCGGCACAGCGGCACTGGTGATGAAAAATCAGCTCAAGGCAACGATTACTGCCGGCCTTCCGAAACAGCCGGGCTTCTTTGGATCACTTCAGGAGGAGCTGAACCGTCTTATTCTTGAAGAGCAGGAGGAACGGGTTGAACAGATCAGTTTCCTTCAGCAGATGGAAGGATTTTTGAATCGTATCCGCGACAAGGATAATGAGGCGATCACTTCAGGTTTTACAACACCCGAGGCTATCGCGGTTTTCAACTACTTGAAAGAGAAGACCGATACCGCAAATGAAGTGACACGGCTGATCTTTGACAACGAAGAGCTTCAGCGGACGATTTCAAGTCCAAACTGGTCACGAAACCCCTCGGTTCTGGAGGAGGTGAAACGACTTCTTCGCCGACATCTCAAGGGTGTTTCCGGCTGGGATGCAACCGCAGCGAAACAGCACGCAGAACAGCTTGTTGATCGATTGAAGGATGCATCGTGAACCGCTACAGCTACGGTAGTTTCAGTTTTGAATGGGTGTTTGAAGAAGCATCGATCAAGACGCATACGATCACTGTGGAGAAGGACAAGCCGGTTCTTCTTCGCGGGCGATTGGTCAGTGAAGATCAGCAGAGAGAGATCATCGGTCGTCGTGTTCGATGGATCAGAAACAAGCTCGTGGCGATGGCTCAGATCAACCCTTCTGATATTGTCAGCGGAAGCAGGCTGAAGTATCTCGGGCGAAGCTACATGGTGATGATAGAACTCGCTTCGCATTTCCGTGGTGCAAGTGTCGCATTCAACGGAAGTAGATTCACGATAACCGTAGACCCCGATTCACATGATCAGCAGGAGTCGATACAGAGAGCGATCGAGCGGTTCTATCGGAGCAAAGCAGAAGAACGCCTCGCTCAGAGGATCGTGTTCTGGGAGAACAAGACTGGTCTGAAGTCATCAGGTGTACGGATTTTCAAGTTCCCTGCTCGGTGGGCAAGCTGTTCTGAAGATCAAGCTCTTGAGTTTCATCCTCGCTGTATGGAGCTCGCCCCGAAGGTCTTAGACTATGTGATTGTTCACGAGCTGGTGCACACGGTGGAACGGTCGCACTCGAAACAGTTCTGGCGACTCGTTGAGACTCACTTCCCTGAGTGGGAAGCGTGTCATGATCGGTTGGAGTGGGATGTGTGAAGAGTGAGTGCGAAAGTGCATGAGCCACGGAAAAGTCTCTCGAAAGTCCCGAGTACGGTGTATGACGACTTGTTTAAAGAGAAAAAATAAATATGGTATCATTGCCAGATCCCGTAAATAGAATGTAGAATAGGGGCTCATTTGTGATGTTATCAAAGCAAGGAACACTATGTTAAAGTCAACTCTCGCAGTATTTCTTTTAATCTTATCATCAGTTGCAGTAAATGCTGAAACACCCTTTATTGAAGTTATTTCTCATAATCAAACACAGATGTTAGGTTTTGGACAAAAAAGCGTAATAAGCTGGAATGCTATTGGTGTCAGTCGCGTCACAATCCAATACGCGAGTAACTTCAATACCTCTGAATCTGCAAATACTTGGACGACGATTGCAAGCGGTGTTGATGCGACTTTGAAGTCATACAACTGGACTACCCCTTCGCAATCAACATTGAGTGCATGTCGGATTAGAGTAGTCTCTTCAGATGATTCACGCATTTACGATATAAACGACATGGATTTCTATGTAATGGATCTTCCAGAACAGAAGGTCAAAATCATGTCACCGGTAGGTGGAGAAACATTAAACACCTCTTCAAAGCTACAGAATGTCAGTTGGTATACTGCTAATGCCGCCCCTCTTGCGATTCATTACTCACTTGATAATATGGCCACATGGAAGTCGATTGCAGATACTGCTTACAGTTACCTGAAAAGCATTACTTGGGATATTCCTGATACGACTTTCGATGGTGTCTATATTCGAATAAGAGACCTTACTGATCCTAGTAAGGGTGATACTTCTCGAGTTAATCTGAGTAGAGAGACTCCGTTCATTGAGGTGCTATCTCACAATCAGTCGATTTTGATAGGTCAAGGTAGAACAAATACTATTACTTGGAACTCTACCGGTGTTGGTAATGTGTCAATCCAATATACAAGTAACTTCAATCTGGCCGATAGCGGCAATTCATGGACAACGATAGCAAGTAATATCGATGCGAACACAAAATCGTATCAATGGATTACTCCATCGCAAGGAACGCTTTCTGCATGTCGAATCCGACTCATTAGCACAGACAACCCGATTGTTTATGATATAAACGATGCAGATTTCACTATCATGAATCTGCCCGAGCAGAAGATAAAAATTATGTCTCCAACTGGTGCAGAGAACTTCAATACATCGACAAAGCTACTAAATATCAGTTGGTATACTGCTAATCCTGCTCCTCTTGAGATTCATTACTCACTCGATAATATGGTCACATGGAAGTCGATTGCAGATACTGTTTATAGTTATCTCAAAAGTGTAACATGGGATATTCCTGATACTACCTATAATGGTGTCTATATTCGAATTAGAGATCTTGCAGACTCCACTAAGGGAGATACTTCTCGTGTAAATCTGAGAATAGATAGTCCATTTATCGAGGTGTTATCTCACAATCAGATGATAATGCTCGGACAGGGGAAAACAAGTACTATTACCTGGAACTCTACCGGTGTAAACAATGTGTCGATACAATATACTGGTAACTACAATCTCGGAGATAGTGCTAATACTTGGACAACAATAGCAAGTAATGTTGATGCAAGTATTCAGTCATATACATGGATTACTCCATCACAATCAACTTTCACCGCGTGCCGGATTAGAATTGTAAGTTCTGAGAATCCTCTAATCTACGATCTCAACGATGCCGACTTTTTCGTCATGAACCTGCCTGAGCAGAAAGTAATAATTATGTCTCCTTCCGGTGGAGAGACACTAAACACTACTTCAAAGTTACAGAATGTCAGTTGGTATGCCGTTAATTCAGTTCCTCTTGAGATTCATTACTCACTCGACAATATGGCCACATGGAATTCGATTGCAGATACTATTTACGGTTACTTGAAAAGCACAACATGGGATATACCCGATACTACTTGTAATGGTGTCTATATCCGAATCAGGGATCTTACTGATTCGACGAAAGGAGATACTGTCTCACTTCCGATTTCTCTTGTAATATCAGAAACACAAACGCCGATACTTAAGAAAAAATTGTCTTTGTTGGAATCGGTAAATGATGTTCAAATATATCCTAACCCTGTACCTGCAAATGTCTCGAAGGTTCGAGTTCAATTACCCGCTACTTTGACTGATGGGCATTGGGATATACTTCTCTTTGATGCAGTTGGTAATAACGTGTGTGAATTTGAGCATGAAAGCAGTGCTAACTCGGCAATTGAATTAGTGATGAATAATGAAAACGGGGAAAGGCTGGCCAGTGGAACTTACCTGTTTATAGGGAAGTACACCGACTGTTTCGGAAAAGTTTCATTGATCAGGACGTGTATAGGAGTCCAACTGTAACCTAAATTTCAGATTTCCCCGTTATCACTACACTAAATCTGGTATAACTCTTGTGAATGGAAGCATTAACCTTTCACAGGAGACCGCCTATGTGTGTCATATCCGTCCATTTCCAAGAGAACCTTCCCGCCGAGAACGAATCCTACAAGACGCGGCACTTCGCCGTTGATCTGAAGGAAGAAGGAAGAAGTCCCGAAAAACTCCAACACCCTCGAAGGTGAAAAGGTTCGTTAAGCGTAGGCTTGGCGATCTTTTTTTTAGAAATAAGGATTCAGATCCGTCCTTGATCTTTTAACGATCGGAAGCTTTTGTCCACCTTCGTAACAAACTCTTTTGTGTTTTCAGTTATCGGTTTTGAGTTTTGTGCGGACAATGCAGTTTCAGTGAATCTACCTCCTGTCTTTTTAATAAATCGCTCCGATGTAACAGCCCAATACTTTGATTCGGAAATAAGTCTTTGTTCCACCATAAAGCTTACAAATGCCGTCAAAGTAGCCACAGTGCCAAGCCAACACACTTCTTCACATGGAAATCCTTTAAAAAACAATGACAGGAATACATCATTTTGGTTCTGCCGTAACTTGCCTTCTTGAACCAGTAATAGGTATAAACCTCTGAAAGGAGCTGCGCTATTACATTGAGTAGAATAGCGTCTGGTAGAAACGGCAATCGTCGTAGTGACTACTTCAAACTGATACCGCTCATTCATGAGTTCACGCTCTTTATGACATCGAGACAGCAACCATCGTTCCACAATACTCATAAGGACTGACGATGAAACATTAAAGCAGAGTGCTGGTGGAGTACACTGATACTGGTGGTCATGAGCAAATGTAGCAGTATCCTTAATTGTAAACGCGAGACCTTCTCTGACATAATCAGTACAGCAAACAAATGGGTGTTCAGTTGGTCCACTGAAAACATAATCTATATGACAATCGAGATAAGATGCATCAGCATCAATTTCGATCGTAGAGATAAACTCTGCTATTGTATCCACCATTTGGGATAGCCGTTTCTCGATCCTTGGAGAACAGGGAAAGTCATTACGATGTATTTCCAGTGTTGTGCCACTGAAAAGGATTGTTGCAATAGAGCCAAGACCACAACAAATATCGAATCCAGCAACATAACCCTGCAACTCTTGTTCTGTCAAAGAGTCTACTGATAGCCCACCAAGAATTTCCCAATAAGTTCGAGCGGTATCATGTGATGTATTGAATATGTCTTTCTTACTCAACGGGAAGGGATCGTCAAACTCGTTAAAACTATCATAACTCATCGTCACCTCAAAACTACTGCACACTTAACATACTGTAAAATAACAACAACACTAATTTTACATCCTTGTAGGCAGATTTGCAACTACTGCACTACTGCATTTCTGAGCACAACAAGTCTGGGACATTTTTAGGTGATAAGGCATATTTAAAGTATCCTCGAACCTAAAAAAGGAGGGAGTATGGGGAAAAACAACATCGACGACTATCTTGGAGGTCGTTATCATGAAATCTACGAACGGCTCGGAGTAAAGAAAGGGCATCAAGGCGGTAACTGGCACTGCCCTTTTCTCGATGGCCATCTGGGAGTGGATGCGCACGGAAGTTTCAGTATCTCTAACGAAACGGGATGTTATCACTGTTTTACATGTAATCATTCCGGAAACCTGATCACCTTTTTGAAGAAGAAAGGTATTGACGTTAAACCATTCCTCGCGGAGCTTGGTGTACCCACTTCAAGCATCCCGAAGAAGAATAAAAAGAAGAAAGGATGGCGCCATGAGTAAGCCACCATATTCAATTATCCCTGTTCCAGACGATGCACCAAAGTCACCAGCTCCACCGAGCAAACTCAAGGATGGCAAGCAGCATGTCAGCTCAAGTTACTACCGAACCTTCGACGGTAAGCCCGCTTTTGTCGAGCACCGTTACGAGGATGACAAGGGTAGCAAAAGCTTTGTGATGCAGAGTTTCATGGAAGGTCAGTGGCAGTTCAAACTTAATCACGACAACCGTCCTGTGCTTGGAGCTGATCTTCTAAAAGCCTATCCAGAGAAGAAGGTACTCGTTTGCGAAGGAGCCAAAGCAATGAGTTCTGCGCGTACTGCTGTCGAAGATGAATTCGTAGTCGTCAGTTGGTCGAATGGTGCAACATCTGTCCGAAAAACTGACTGGAGCCCACTATATGGAAGAGAAGTTATTCTTTTCCCTGACAACGATGAGAACGGGAAAAAGGCGATGGAGGAGATTAAAAGTATCCTTCTAAAAGGGGACAAAACAACGATCGTCAAGATTATTGATGTTTCCGATATGATTCCCAAAGGTGATGCGGCTGATCTGAAACCAGCGGAGATCGCACGAATGGTTCATACAGAAACGCCAGAGTCCGAAGATATGAAGTTCCCATTCCGCGTGATTGCGAAGTACGGAGTTACTTATATCCTGCAACTGCGGGACGGTTCGCTGTACCATCTGAAAGTTCGTGAGATTAAGCTTCTTACGATGCTTTCGCTGACGCATGAGCTGTTCATTGATTTTTACTGCACGAATGAAGACAACAAATTCTCTGAAGTTGCCACTCTTCAGACCCTTGAAGATGAGCTACGTAAATCGAGCATTGAATGGGACGGTTCTACTCGTAAAACGGGGATTTACCTTGATCGTGGGCGAATTGTAGCACATCTCGGCAACAGACTCATTGTTGATGGTGTAGAGAGTGCTCTCATCGAATTTGTTGATTCTGACTATGTCTACGAAGCGAGCACTCGCATCGATATTGACCTCACAAAAGCTATGAGCGACGACCAGCGTTCAGAGCTTTTCAATGTGATGCAGACGCTGTACAAGTGGAGCAATCCGCTCGAGGGTGTTCATCTTCTTGGGTGGGAAATATCAGCAATGCTTGCGGGCATTACCGTTTGGCGCAGCCATATCTCGATTAATGGAGCCAAAGGCACAGGGAAATCATGCTTGATTATCGATGTCTCAAAACTTCTTGGGAAGTTCGCTGTAAGTATCGCGGCATCTTCCACAGAAGCTTCGATCAGACAGACGGTTGGTAACACGACTTTTGCAGTCCTCTATGATGAAGCAGAGGCGGAATCAAAGAGTGACAAAGATCGTATGGATAAAAATATTGTTTTGTTCCGCCAGTCGTCATCTGCCAATGATGCAGGCATTACTCGCGGTTCTTCGGACAATAGCAAGCCAATCCGGTTTGTGATGTCATCATGTGTTCTTCTTGCATCAATTGGAACTCCTATTATGCAGGAAGCAGACCTGTCACGTTATACCATGTTGGAACTGTACAAGTTTGCGAAAGGCTGCGCCAACTACGCAGAGGAGTCTTCCCGTGTTTTCAACGAAGATAACTGCGAAGCGTTCCAAGCAACTGTGATTAACAACGCTCGTACTATCCGCGATTCTATCGATGTAGTTAGCGCTGTTATTGGGCGCAAGTATAACGATGCCCGTATCGGCGATCAACAGGGAACGATCCTCGGAGCTGCGTTTGGGTTCCTTAATCTTCGCGTTCCGACGATCGAAGAAGCACAGGCGTGGATTGAACAGTACCCTCCGATTCTTCCAGAGGACGGTATGAGCGACGAAGATGAACTGCTTCAGTACATTCTTCAGTCACCCGTTTGGTCACGGAGTATGGGTGAATCCTATGATCCTCGCATCCGAGAACAACGCCTGATTGGTGATATGGTCCGAGATGTTGTGAGAAGTACTGATCTCAGAACTAACCTGTATGAATACGGGCTTACGGTTCAGGACAAAAAGTGGCTGGCTATTTCAGATAGCCACAATGGTATGAAGCGTATTCTTGAAGGTACACGATGGGAGCGTAATTGGAAAAAGTTCTTAGAGCGTATTCCGGGAGCAAAACCCAAGGGTGGAGTAAAGTATGGAACTGAAGTCGGTGCAACTCGAGCAACGCTGATACCATTGGACTATATCCTCAAATGGTAAGCAAATCAGACGGTATACCTATGTCTGTAGATACTTAACTCTATATCTATAGTATCTATATTTTTATGTTTTGCTTACCAATCTGTCTTCAGGCCTTATTTCGTAAGGTAAGTCGTGGTAAGCAAACGGCAAGCGAGGTTAGCAATGTGGCGATCCAAGCCAGTATTTGAGAGGATTGTCCGCGCGTATTTCAGGTCGAAACGCGTTGTGATCCTGAGTTATGAAGAAATTACTGACGAAGTAATCCATGCCGTCGTCAGGTATAAAAATAAAAATCACGGTGTCGTTTACACCGGCTCTGACGAAAGACCGGCAGTATTCATGGAATCGATGATTTTTATCATTCCTGTCCAAAACGGCAAATGGTATAAAAGAGAAATGAGGGGTTTCCCTATTGTAGTTTTACGGTTCCTACGCCAAGAAACTA